>Ga0070741_10001033_pt1 | contig 90485 bp, 68 predicted proteins | sample Coa_R1_4_FD_66440 | JGI IMG/M metagenome (GOLD analysis project Ga0070741, IMG submission 66440) | Surface soil microbial communities from Centralia Pennsylvania, which are recovering from an underground coalmine fire - Coalmine... | ecosystem: Environmental > Terrestrial > Soil > Unclassified ... | reverse complement strand
TATAAAGGTGTGAAGAACTATCGCTTCGAGCTGTTTTATTGGGACTACGCGATTGGGATTTTTGTTATTTCGCTCATCCTGGGCCACACGATGGGGAGCATCGGGCACGACGCGTCCAGCCTGATGAACAACATCCACTCGGCTGATTTCTCGAATGTGTTGTATGCGCTTCTTGGCGGCGCAATATTCAATTTGGCAAACCTTCTGCTGGTTGCCGCGATCGATATGGCAGGGCTCGCAGTGGCTTTTCCAGTCTCAATCGGAATTGCACTCGTTGTAGGCGTGATGCTGAGTTACATCCTTCAGCCGAAAGGGAACCCTGCATTCCTCGGCCTGGGAGTAGTTTGCGCCCTGATTGCGGTGATTATGGACGGGAAGGCGTACGGAAGTCGTGGTGGAACTGGCCGCTTGGTTTCGAGAAAAAGCATTGTGGTGTGCGTTGTCTCTGGCGTGCTCATGGGACTGTGGGCGCCATTCATGACCCACGCGATGACGACCGGGCAATCACTGGGGCCATATAGTGCCGCGGTTTTCTTGACGCTTGGCGCACTGCTCTCGTGCTTTCTGTGGAATATCTACTTCATGAACCATCCGCTCGTCGGCCAGCCTGTAAGTCTCAGCGGATTTTTCACTGCGCCATTTTCGGGCCACTTGCTGGGCTTGGTCGGAGGTTTTGCCTGGGGATTAGGTACTGTCTTCAACCTCGTCGCGGCCAGTTTTACGGGCGTAGCGATCTCTTATGCGATTGGACAATCTGCGCCCATGGTCGCGGCGCTCTGGGGAATTCTCGTGTGGAAGGAATTTGACGGTTCGGGACCGAAAGCCAAGTTGTATCTCACCCTGATGTTTGTCTTCTACGGACTGGCAATTTTTTTGGTCGCGAGAGCGAACGGCTGAGATGGTTGCCTGGAGACCTGTCGTGCTTATGGACGGTTGTCGTCTCGGCCCTTTGCCTCTCGTTCTCGCGCCAGCACCATCTCGTCAAACGCATGCAGCAGGGTTTCCCGGTGCGAGTACGGCCCAGGCTGATAAGCGCGTGACTGAATTCCCATTTGCGAAAGCTCGCAGATTTTCCAGTCCTCTTTATTTGTAAGATCCCAAAAGTCGATCGCGTCATTAGCTTCAAAGTTGGGCTTCTTCATCTCGTCAGGATGGAAATGCCATTCAGCGATGATTCCGGTTTGATCTACTGCCTTGGGCCATAGCGTCGCGGTCATCATGTAGTCGGGGTGGAGGCTGAGCAGGAAATTAGGGAAAATCGAATAGTAGGCGACTTTCTCGCGCTCTTCTGCGCTCAGCCCGGGGAGATAGTCACGCCGACGCTTGCCATCCATGCTCATGGTCTGCGCGCCATCGCGAAATCCCATTGAACCGCCAATGTATGTCCGTTGGGGAAACTCATTGTCCGCACCCAGATAATTCGTAAGCCGATTCAGCGTGGGATGCAACACGGGGCAGTGCAGGCATTCGTTGTAATTCAGCATGATGAGCTTCCAGTTCGCTTTTACGTCGTAGACGATGCGCTTGTGCAGGCGTAAATCCTGCATGTGCCATGCCACGAATTTTTGCGGGAGATCGGCGAGTTGAACGGCCAACGGCTCTGCTTGCGGGTTCAAATTTACGAAGATGTGTCCGTCCCAGACATCAGCCAGCACTTTATTGAGTGGATAGTCCTCGCGGCAGAATCCGCCAGCTTCATCCATGTGAGGAGCACCAATCAGCTTTCCATCAAGGCCATAAGTCCAGCCGTGATAACCACACTGGATGCGTCCGGAGAATGCTCCCGTGGGTTCAGTGACGAGTCGGGTGCCACGGTGGCGGCACACGTTGTAAAAGGCCCGAACACTCTGTTCCCGATCGCGAGTAATGATAATGCTCTCGCCGGCAATCTCCCTCAGGAAGTAGTCCCCGGGACTCGCGACCTGCTCCGCGCGGCCCACGCACACCCAGGACTCGCAATAGAAGCGTTCCAGTTCGTCTCTAAAGAATTCCGGGTCGGTGTAGTAGCGAGCAGGCAGCGTTTTCGCAATCGATTCGACCTGGGTGCTCATTGCGGGCTCCGGTACTCTTCTTCAGATATCCACTCGGATTATCCACGAATTTGAAAGTTGGGAGCAAGCGTGGTGGCGCCACTAGCTTCAGTTCAAACCAGCGTTGATTTGCGGCTTCGCGCGAGCGTTCGAGAGTTTCGACGCACAGTGTCAAGAAGTGATTCGCTTGAAGATCTGCACGTTGTACCGCGAAACAGGGCGATAATTCGTTGCGGCTTCTTCCCATCGGTACTGAGTGTCACCGAGAATGTCCACGAATCCGTCGAGCCGGTAGTTCTCTGCAACATATTTTTGGGTCCACGCCAGAATGAGCGGTTCCGAGTCTTTTCGTCGCAGCCATGACGTCGGAACATTCACGAACACCAGGAATTTCGGACGTACGTTTTCGATCTCGGAGATCATCTCCTTTTGCATGGTCAACGCATAGGGCTGCGGCTCCATGAGCGGATAAGTATAGATGTACCCGGTGGCGGAATGCCGATGCGAATAGAAGAAGATTTCCGGCTCCGATCCAACTACAGCAATCGGTTCTGAAGGCGACGTGTGCGTTCTTAGAAAGTCCGCAATCTGGACCGCCTCAGGAAACGGATTTGCTCCATAAACCGAGCGCGACGCAGAAATGGGATCCATTTCGAACCAGAACCTCCACTGCTGAAAAAATGTGTAGCCAAAGGCCACGAGAAAAAGCGCGACAGGAGCAAATCGAAGCGATTTGTGAGTTGTTCTCCCCCGAAGCTCTTCTGTGCCTATGCTGACCGCACTGCCCGCAAGCATTGCGACTGCAGGCAGCATGAGGATGAAATAATGCTCGCGAAAATAGAAACCAGGACACACTGCCAGGAACGAGAAGAGCAGGAACGCAGGTAGAAAGAACTTATCCGGGGATCCGCGCTTCAACCATATTGCGATCAGGCCAACACCTGCGAGAACCCAAATCATCAAAGCCGATCCAACGACCTGACCACCGTTAGCGAGGAGAATGGACCGAGCATCGCGCACTCCTATCATCGTTCCATAAAGGCGTCCGTAGGTGAAGGTCCAGAACCAGAACCGGGAAAACACGCCGGCTTTCCAGAGCCAAAGGCAGGTGAAGGCGAACGGCAGCGCAGCTGCGCCGGAAAACGCGACTAACTTCTTGAACAGGTCATGGCTCTTAACTCCTGCACCCATTTGTTCTTTGATCAGGTAGACAAGTGCGAACAACACAAAGAAGATGCCGGGTTGTTTCATCAGGAAGGCCAGTCCCAGGAAAAACCCGCCTAGCGCAAAGAACGATAGACGCTCCGAATCGGTCGCGCGAAGCGTGACCAGAAGCCCGGCCAAAGCTGCGAGGACAACGAAATGCGTTGCGTGTCCAGCGAAACCCAGCACCGAAGGGCTGGCGGAGAGCAGGGCATAACTTCCCGCCGCGACGGTTGCCGCCAAAGAATCGAGAACGCGACGCGTCAGAAAAAACAAGAGAACGATGGTTGCGATATTTGCGAGCAACAGCCCAACATGAATCGCCGTTGCCGTCTGACCGAAAGCAGCCATGATGAGCGCATACGTGATATAAGTCCCCGGTAGCTTCATATTGAAAGCAAGCTTGTAGGGAGGAATGCCTTGTAGTAGAAGTTGCCCGGCGTAGGCATATTCTCCTTCGTCGCGCTCGAGCGGAATATGCAGCATTCGAAGGCGAACAATTGCAAAGACAATCACAATAAGCGCCAAAACCAAGTAGGATGGAGCGAGCGAACGCAGGTTGGTCGTGGCTCGTGTATTGTCAGCCACTGCGGTTTCGGTTGGCATTTCTTTTATTCTTTCAAACGTGAACAGTCTGGGGAACGTAACTAAAGATTGACCGTACACGAGTCATGAAGCGAACACCAGTACCGAGGTGAACTATGAATCGTCGGGAGTTTAGCAGCACTCTTGCAGCAAGCTTGCTGTCGGCGTTGCCGGTACCAGCGAGCGCCGAGCCCGCGGCCAGGCCGGAGCCTCCACAAGAATCATCAACCGCGCCGTTCGACATATCAGTGATGCTGTGGACCGTTTTTCGAGACCTGCCATTTGAAACGCGTTTGGAAAAGGTCGCGGCCGCCGGATACAAGAATGTCGAGTTGGTCGGCGAGTATGAGCATTGGACCGACGCCGACTTCGGTCGCGCGAACGCCAAACGCAAAGAACTCGGCATCACCTTTGACTGCACCGCCGGGCTGAAGCACGGACTATGTAATCCCGCCGAGCGTGACGACCTTGTCGGGGAACTGCGGCGCACACTTCCGATCATGGAGCGACTCGACTGCCCCGCGATCATTTTCCTGACGGGTAATGTGGTGAAAGGCATGACAACCGAAGCGCAACATCAGAGCTGTATTGACGGACTCAGCGCTGCAGCTAAAGTGGTTGAAGGAAAAAAGATTGACGGCAAGCCAGTACGCATTCTGCTGGAAAACATCGATCCTGAAGAGAATCCTAATTACTTTTTGACTTCGGTTGCGCGAGGTTTTGAGATTGTGAAGGCGGTAAATCATCCGCAGGTCCAGTTTCTGTATGATTTTTTTCACGAGCAGATTTCAGAAGGGAACCTGATTGAAAAGCTGGAGAAGAACATCGAACATGTCGGGCTCGTTCACATTGCAGACGTACCCGGAAGACACGAGCCCGGAACCGGCGAGATCAATTACGAAAACATCTTCCGCAAATTGGCAGAACTGAAGTACAACAAGATCGCCGCGATGGAGTTTCTTCCTACCGGTGATCCCGTTGCGCAACTGCGCCTAGCACGGCAAGCTGCCCTTCGGGCAGGCGCACGCAACCAAGCTTCCGCGTGATGAAGGGGGAGATTCTTCGGGCAATGGTTACGCCGCGTGGTCGTCGTCCAGGTATTCCTCTGGAACGTCGTCTTCCGGCACTTCTCGTGTTTTGACTTCTGAGACGTCAGCATCACGAGCGTTTTCTACTCCTTCCACGGCTTCGGCCTCAAGAGTATTGCCTTCTTCCAGAAGTTCCTCGACGCTCTCAAAATCGGCATCTGTGACATTGGAAATCTCTTGAATATCGCCAGATTGTCCCGCTGAATCCGGACCCGGTTCATCTTCTCGTCTTTTCTTTATGATTGTTCTCTTCATGATTGCCCTCCAGGTGTCAGCCTACGCACACTATGGCAGGATTGCGAGCGACGTTCAACTCTGGCGATTAATCGATAGGACCAGAACGTGAGGCGCTATCCAAATCCTTTATCACGAATGGACCCGCACATTCCCACTTAGAGAAAAGGGCGAGGGCAGTCCGTCAGAGGTTATTAGTGGCAATTTCAGCTGAAAACATGAGCCTTTCCCTAACGTGCTCTGCACAAGTATTTCGCCACCGTGAGCTTTCGCGATCCACTGGCCGATTGACAGACCGAGACCCGCTCCGCCGGAATCGCGAGAACGCGCCAAATCGGCGCGGTAGAAGCGCTCGAAGACGTGCGGCAAATCCGCCTCCGCTATTCCGATCCCATTGTCGTGCACTTCAACCAGGACATGTTCGTTCGACCTTTTCACGCGAATACCGACGTTTCCTCGAGGCGTGTATTTGACGGCATTATCGATGAGGATCAACAGGAGTCGGCTCAAAGAATGACAATCTGCCGCTACCCACAAGGGAGTATCAGGAATGACTTCAGACCAGGTAAGCTGGTGCGCACTTGCCAACGTCTTACCCTGTACGGATGCATAGTGGGCGACCTCACAGAGATCTACCTGTTTGAAGCGAAGTGCTTCCGTGCCAGTATCAGCGCGGGCGAGCAGCATTAGATTTTCAATCGTGCCGCTGATACGTTCCGCCTCATCCAGAATCTCCTGCAATTCCTCACGGTACTCGTGATCGGGACGAGGTTTTCGGAGCGCTACTTCTGCGCGAGTGCGAATAAGGGCAATTGGTGTGCGCAATTCGTGACCGGCGTCGGCAGTGAATTGCGTCATGCGCCGGAATGCATCTTCGATGCGTTGGAGCATGGCATTCAAAGTCTCGCCCAGTCTCTGCAACTCATCGCCGGTTTCAGGAACTATGACCCTGCCAGTCAGGTCGTTCGGAGTGATTTGCTGCGCAGCACGCGTAATCTGGTCCACTGGTGCGAGTGCCCGCCCACTGATCCAGTACCCACCGATGATGGCAAAGGCTACCAGCGCCGGAATTCCGATCAGCAAGAGAAATTCGTACCGCGAGGTCGCATCGAAATAGTCGTCCATGTCTTGAGCGACCTGTATTGTGAAGACATGGTTCGCATGCTCAACTCTTGCAGAAAGTACTCGCAGTGGAGTTTTGCCGAACCAGGCAACCGAAAATCTTCGAGACGTGGGCACTCCAGTCGATACGCCGAGCTCTTTGAGATGAGGCGAGCGGTACAAGAACTCGCCATTTTCATCACTAACCTGAAGCAGGGAAGAGCCGGCCTGCAGTCCCGCGTGGGTGCGAACTTGAGTAGGAAGCGAGGGTAGATCCGAGTTCCTGACAAGGTTCTGCACTGCCCTCATTTCGTCCTGTAACTCCTCATCGACGGTTATGTAAATACTGCGACGCATGAGGAAAATGGCTGCTAATGTGAAGAGAACCAGAGCGGCTGCAAGGCATAGGGCATACCAAGCGGTGAGTCGTGCGCGTATTGACCGGCGGCGCATCATCGGCGACTGCCCCTGAACCGGTATCCGAAGCCACGAATAGTTTCTATGAGTTGCTCCTCCCCCTGGTTAACTTTGCTGCGGAGTGACGAGACAAACGCGTCGAGCGTGTTTTCCTCGATTTCATCCTCGAGTCCCCAGACTGTGGTTAGGATTGCGGATCGAGAGACTCCCCGGCCCGCGTTTCGCATTAGCAGCTCAAGTAAGCGATACTCGGTTGCCGTAAGTCTGATCTCGTGATCTCCACGTCTCACTTCATGTGTATGTGGATCAAGCGTGAGGTTGCCTATTTGCAAGACGGTGCCAAGATTTGCCGGGCCGCGGCGCGCCAGCGCCCTGATTCGCGCCAGCAGCTCGGCGAAAGCGAAAGGCTTGGTCAGGTAATCGTCGGCACCGGCATCAAGTCCCGCGGTTATGTCAGGCACAGCGTCACGAGCGGTGAGCATCAAGATTGGTGTTTGCACGCGTTTTCCGCGAAGATGCCGCGCGACTTCGAAGCCGTCGGCACGCGGCAACATTACATCGAGCAAGATTACATCGAAGGTGCAGGATTCAACGAAAGCAATGGCCGACGCGCCGTCGTAGGCCACTGTCGCGCGGTGATTCTCCTCTTCAAGTCCTCGTTTGAGGACGTCAGCCATCTTGTGGTCGTCTTCGACGATCAGCAGATGCACGTGAATTCACCTCTCAGTGCTCTCGAGCTACTACTTGGCTCTCAGGCGAGTACCCGCGATAGAACTTTTTTCGCGGCTTAGATAATAGTGCACTGCGGGCGTAATAATGAGAGACAGGGCCATCGAAACCACGATTCCGCCAATCACGGCGATGGCCAAAGGCTGCAGCATTTGCGATCCTGCGCCAAAGGCGAACGCCAGGGGCAGCATACCGGCGACCGTTGCCAACGCGGTCATGACGATTGGGCGCAAGCGGCGGCGGCTGGCCTGCAGCATGGCAGTTTCCGCGGGAACTCCCGCTACTCGAATCCTCTGATCGGCATCGAGCAGTAAGATTCCGTTCTTAGCGACAATGCCCACGACCATAACCAGGCCCATGAATGAAGAAACATTAAATGTTGTCCTGGTGACCAGCAAAGCTATGAAGACGCCGGAGGTGGAGAGCAACGCCGAGGCCAGGATCGCGAGCGGAGCCCCGAACGACCGAAACTCGAACAGCAAAACGATGAAGACCAAGACAATTGCCAGTGCCAGCACGAACATGAAATCAAGGAAAGATTTCTGCTGCTGCTGATAAGTTCCTCCGTACTCGACACGAATTCCCGGAGGAACATGAAGAGCGCTTACGGCCTCTTGCACAGCGTCCATTGCACTCCCCAAGTGGATGCCCTCGGTGCGCGCAGTGACTGAAACTTCGCGCTGTAGGTTTTCTCGATGAATCTCGTTCTGCGGGGGGAGTTCTGTGACAGTCGCCAGCGCACCGAGCGTTGCAGTGTGCCCGGAGCCACTGGTCAGCAGCGTGTTGGCCATGGAATCGAGCGATGCCCGATTTTGCTCAGGGAAACGCACTCGCACCGTGTACACCCGGTCGTTCGAAACGACCGGCGCCGCGGCCGGTTCGCCCTCAAGAATAGCAGCCGCGTCGGTGGCAACTTCTTCAGGAGTAAACCCTGCGCGAGCAGCAGCTGCCGCATCGATCTGAAAATTGACTGCTGGCCCGCTGATTGTGTTTTCCAGGCCATCCAGAACGTCGACCACACCTTCGATGCCCTTGTGCGTCTTTTCGTCGTAGCGAATTGCGTCCGCAACTTTGGGTGCCCATTGTTCGAGCAGTGCCGGGTCTTGTGAAAACAGTTTCACCGTGACCGGTTCCGGTTCGCCAGTCAAATCGCCAATCATGTCCTGCAGGACCTGGAGAAACTCGGTGCGAACTGCCGGCTCCTCAGCGTTCACCTTTGCACGAATATCCTCCATTATTTCCTCAATCCCACGGCTGCGATCCTGTTTCAACTTGACCAGAATGTCCCCGCGATTGGCTTCCGTGACTGCCGCAAGACCTAGCTCTGCGCCGGTCCGCCGCGATGTGCTCTGTACTTCCGGAACCGATTTCACGATCTGCTCGATGTGCAGGATCATGCGATTGGTTTCGGAAAGCGAAGATCCAGCAGGAGTCCAATAGTCGAGCGTGAATCCCCCTTCATCCATCTCGGGAAGAAGATCGGTATCAGTAAATGTGAAGCACAAATACGAGGTGAGGACCAATGCGGCACTGAGGCCGGCAAGCCACCAGGGCTTGTTTAAGGCCCGCTGCAACCAGCGTTGATGGAAGTTGATAACCCGACGGAAGAAAGGGCCGATCGAGGCGTCCTCGGCTGCGAGCAGTTCGTCGAATGATTCCCGGCGGTCCTCATCTTCATTGTCAGATCGTTTCCGCCGGCGAATGAAAAAGCTACTCAGTGTAGGTGTCCAGGTCAGAGCCAGCGCCAGCGAAGTGAAAAGCGAAACTCCAAGAGTCAGTGCCAGGGCACGAAAAAAAGTCCCATACACTCCTGTGATGACTATCAGCGGCACCAGCACGACCACGGGTGTGACAGTTGAGCCGATCAAGGGTATTGTTATTTCGCTCAATGCGCTGCGGATTGCTTGCAATCGGCCTTGTCCGGCATCACGATGCAGCACAATGTTCTCGACTACGACGATCGCATCATCGATCACCAGGCCCACGGCAGCAGCCAGGCCACCTAGCGTCATCAGATTGAACGTCTGGCCGAGGAGTTTGAGCACAACGAAGGTGACCAGCATCGTTACGGGAATCACGAGTCCCGCAACCAGCGAAGTGCCCCAATCGCGCAGGAACACAACCAGAATCACCGATGCGAGCACGAGACCTATGAGGATGGCGTCGCGCACGCTGCTGATCGATTCGCCGACCAGCAGCGACTGGTCATAGAACGGCTCGATCACGATGCCGGTGGGGAGCGTCGGGCGAATCTGATCAAGTGTAGCGTGCACCTCATCCGCCACTTCTCGGGTATTGCTGTCGGGTTGGCGATTGATATTAAGCAACACGGCAGGCTTGCCATTGGCGGTGATGATGGTATAGACCGGCTTCACTCCCGCTCTTACCTGAGCCACGTCGCGGATTCGAACCGGCACACCCGCAGCCGTTGATTTGATAACTATCTGCCCTACCTGCTCAGAAGTGCGGACTTGCCCACTGATCAGGCCCAGCACCAATTCATGGTTTCGTTCGAACAGTCCTGGCGAGTCAATCAGGTTCGTTCGTCGTATGGAATCGAGAATGTCCGTGACAGTTACGCCGGCGCTCAACAACTTCGCCGGATCCGGTTCTATGTGGAACTCCGGTTCCTGGCCCCCTTGGACAAGAACAGAAGCGACACCGTCCAGGCGATTCAGCCTGGGCTTGATTTCATACGTAGCCAGTTCCCACAGTCGCGTCTGCGGCACCGTATCCGAGGTCATGCTGTAGCCGATAATCGGAAAGCCAGCAAAGGTCATCCGGTTAGCTACAATCTTGGCGGTGGGCGGAAGTTCAGGCTGGATGCGCGAAATGGCTGCGTTCACGTATTGCAGTGTCTGAAACATGTCGACGTTCCAGTTGAAGAAAAGGTCGATTTCAGCCGAGCCGCGGCTGGTATTGGATCGCACTTCCTGCAGTCCAGGCACACTGTTTACCGCCTCTTCGATCGGGCGAGTGACAGTGACCAACATCTGATCGATCGGCATCACGCCATTGTCCGCAGCGATAAGAATTCGCGGGAAATTTGTAGTGGGGAAGACGGCGATAGGAATTGTGAACGCCAGATAGACTCCGAGTGCAGCCACAGTAATGATGAGGAAAATGAGCGGCTTGGAGTGGCGCGCGAACCAGTGAGAACCGTTCAACTCATCCCCCGCTGCCTTCACTCTTTCTTCTCTTGCGCTGCAGGCGTTTCGGTGATCTTGCTGTTGTCTGGAAGCCCGTAAGCGCCGGACCCGACAATCTTCTGGCCTTCCTGCAGACCTTCGACGATTTGCACCTTATTTCCGTCGCGAATGCCTGCCTTCACAACCTGTTGGTGGGCCTTGCTGTCGCTGCCGGCGACCATCACGGAAGTAGAGCCATTCTCTGCGGTTAGTAGCGCAGCAGCTGGAATGGTGAGTGCATTTGGCAGTGAGCGCGCGATCATAGAGACTTCGACGCTTGTTCCTGGTCGCAAACGCTCATGCGGGTTCTTAATTTCGATCCAGACCTCTACAGTCGTGCTGCTCGGATCAAGGGCCGGACTGACAAGCACAACCTTACCGGTGAAAGGCTGATCGATTCCCGGTGCGGTGACCAAGGCCACGTCCCCAGTCTTCAGCAATGCCGCCTGGTCCTGCGGAATGTGAGCGCGGGCGACCACCTGGGAAATATTCATAACCGTAAGAAGCGGAGTTCCAGTTGATGCCAATTCTCCGGGATAGAGTGGCCGGTCGGTAACGACGCCATCAATCGGGCTTCTGATTTCGGAGTACGTGAGCTGCGCTTCGGCGCCTTCGAATTTCCCTTGCGCAGATTCGAGCTGGCCCTGAGCGGATTTCATGGTCTGTTGTCTACCCAAAGCGTTCAACGCGTCGAGGTGGCGCTTTGCCATCTCATATTGATTCCGCGCATTGGTCAAATCCACGTTCGATTGATCCAGTTCTTTTCTTGGGAGTGCTCCTTCGCGGAAGAGTTCCTGCCTGCTTTCGAAGATTTTCTGTTGCGCATCGAGGGCTAGCTTTGCCGCTTGTGCATCGAGATCCGCTTTTTGCAGCTCTTGCGGGAGGTCGGCAGACGTTGTGATTTCGTAGGCCGCTTGCGCCTGGGTATAAGCGCCTTTGTTTTCCCGGGCCGCGGCTGCAAGATCGCGGTTCTCGAGTACCGCCAATAGCTGCCCCTTGCGAACGTGACTGCCGCGATTCACCAGGAACCGCTGCACTGGCGCGGTGATCTTAGGCACGATTGCAGACTGGGCGATCGGAAACAGCACCGCCTCGGCGGGGATCTTTTGCTGCACAGTTGTCTTTTCAACTCGCACAATCTCGACCGGAACTGCAGTCTCCGTATTTTTTGCCTCGCCCGAACAGGCGCAAAGTAGCGTCAGCGCCAAAGTTAGTAGCAGCAGTGTTGTTATATTGACGGCTCTCATCTGTGCGACTAGCAATCCTTGCATTCAGAATCTTCCCGTGAGCGTTTGCAGATTCGCCACCGCGACCCGATATCGCAGCTGCCCGTCTCCAAGGGCATTTTGCGCCGTGGTCAATGTGTTCTGGGAGTCCACAACCTCCAGGACTGTTGCCTCGCCGGCCTGATAACGCAGCGTTGTAAGGCGCAGGCTCTCCGCAGCGAGTTCCGCTGAGTGACGCAATGACTCAAGCTCCGACCTTGCCACCTCCGCTTCCTTGAAGAAGTCCCTGAGGTCAGCCGCCATCTTCCGCTGCGCAAAACTCAGTTCTGTTTTAGCCTGCGCCCGCCCAAGCTCGGCGGCCTTGACCTTGCTGCGCGACGCCCCCCAGTTCCAGACAGGGATCTCCAGTGTGGCTACGGCCGAGTAGCCCAAATTTCGTACGTGACGCGGCGGAGTTACGGTGAAGTCAGTACCGTTTACCGCCAGCTGATTGGCGTCAACCCCGTAAAAGTAGTCGAGGGTCAGTGTAGGCAAAAAACTGTTCCAGGCCACTGCAACCTCCTGGTCGGCGGCCTTCAGCGTTGCTAGAGCAACACGCAACTGAGGATTGTTATTGCCGGCGAGCGTTTCCACTTCCGAAAAGGATGGCAGGGCGCCAAGGTTATCCAGGTCGTCGACGGTTGTGAAGTTCTCATTGAATGTGGGAAAAATCAGTACTGCCAATTCGAGGCGCGAGCGGTCCACTTCCAATTCGGCATCCTGGAGAGCGCGTTGCTGTTGCTGCAATTGTAATTGGGCTTTAATCGTGTCAGAGTGAGCAACTTCTCCTCCGTGCTCGAGGTTTTGAGAGATGTCGAAAAAGTTCTGAGCCTCAGAAACTGCACGTTGTGCAGTCGAATACTTTCGTTGCGCGACAACGAACCCGTAGTAGGCCTGTGTAACCACGACCACCAATCCGCGGGCCGCGATTTCGGATTGCGCCTTTGCCAATGCCTCTTGTGCCCGTGCTCGACGGTATTCCGCCACCGATTGCAAAGAAAACTGTTGATGTGCATTGCCCTCGTTCAGGTACTCGTGTACGCCGTTGTTGGCGATAAAACGCCCCGACGGAGTGCCATTTCCTTGCGTATACAGGAAAGAACTCGTGTAACTGACGCTGGGAAGCAGTGCGGCGCGACCCTGCACTCGGTTCTCTTTAGCCACGCCATACTGTGTCAGCGCCGCGCGGTATTGCGGTTCATTTGCCTGTGCGCGGGAAAGGGCGTCCTGTAATGTTACTAACAGTGTGCCTGCGGGTGCGGTGCCATTTTTTTGCTGATCCTGCGCAAACGCAAGGCCATATAGGCAATAGAGGGCGACACTAAGGTTAAGCGCACTCTGGCGGAGATGGGCAAACTTCACGGTCTGAATCGCTGAAAACCCTCTCGTTCGGGCGCGGACTGGAAGACTGCTCTCTGCATCGGTCGATTTCATGCAAAGTCACCTTTTCCGAGATCCTCGGAGCAAATACAACAATAAGAAGTGAAGCTGAAAATTACCTGAAGGCGAGGTGCGCCCGCGGTTTTGCGATGGTTTGTTCTCTGCCGCGCTACAATGATCGGTCTTTTCGTCTCACGGAGAGGAATTTGATCGCGAAATCGGCCTTTTTTGTTGTCTTTCTATTCGCAGTCAGTTTGTGTTCGAATGCGCAGGACGCCACACCAGACACGAGCGCGCATGAACTCCAGAAAACCGTGCCGCTCCGCGCCGAAAGCATAGTCGTTACTGGTACTTTCACGCCGGTAGATCAGAGCGAGATCGATCGCTCCCTCAGCGTTGTCGAGACCGACGGCCAGGAATTGCTTTACGACAATTGGTCGGACTACCTTGAGCTCTCGCCATCCATCGATCTCCGCCAGCGTGCTCCGGCAGATGTCCAGGGGGATCTCTCGATCCGGGGCTCTACCTTCGGCCAGACTTTAATCCTGGTGGACGGTCTAAGGATGAACGATGTGCAAACAGCGCACCACGATATGGATCTCCCCCTGCCCACAGATTCTGTCGAGCGGATCGAAATCCTGCGCGGCGCCGGTTCGACTCTGTACGGATCAGACGCAATGGCCGGGACGATCAATGTTATTACCAGACGTCCTGAGCGGACGGACCTGCGTGTTGGCGCCGGTGTCGGGAATTTCGGAGCGAACGAACAGACCGGCTCTGCATCGCTGCTGTGGAAGAAATTTGATACAGAGTTGGACGGTAAACGCGAGTTCTCCAGCGGTTTTCGTCCAGACCGCGATTACCGCAACCTGAGCCTTTTCTCCAGCACGGGTGCCCAGACTGTACTCGGGCGCTCGCAGTTGATGCTTGGATACGGTGACAAGCCATACGGCGCCGACCAGTTCTATGGACCGTTTGACTCTTGGGAGAGAACGAAGTCATGGTTCACAGGGTTTAAGCAGGCCCTAGGTAGCAAGACCGAGTTCGATTTTGCTTTCCGGCGGCACACGGATGAGTTTGTTCTCTTCCGTGACAATCCTTCGATTTATGAGAACAACCACGTTGACAAGAGTTGGCAAACAGATTTCCGCCGCAGCGAACCTCTTTCCAAAAATTCAACTCTGTTCTTTGGAGGCGAAGGAATCCACGAGAGTATCACCAGCAACAATCTCGGAGATCATGACAGGAGTCGTGGCGCGGTCTACGTGGATTACGATGTACGGGCTCTCAAGCGATTTTCGTTTTCGGCCGGTGCGCGTGAGGACATTCTTAATACATCGCACGGCGAGTTTAGCCCAACTGTAGCAGCCGGGCTATGGGTGAAACCGACCCTGAAGGTGAAGGGAAGCGCAAGCCGTGCATTTCGGCTTCCGAGCTACACTGACCTCTACTATCACGACCCAGCAAATCTCGGAAACCCGGATTTGCGTCCGGAGCGCGCCTGGGACTTTGAAGGCGGGCTGCTTTGGAACCCGGGCGCACGATTCAAGTCAGAAGTGACGGTTTTTACTCGGCGTGATCGCGATGTGATTGACTACGTGCGCTCCTCAGCGTCGGCCCCTTACCAGGCAGAAAACATTCAGCAGCTTAATTTCACAGGGGTCGAAGGATCTGTGGAGTTGCGGTTGCCGGGCGAAAATCGTCTTCAGATTTCGTATACCGCTTTGCACGGTGTGCAGCATTCACTGAATGGATTGCAGACAAAATACACATTTAATTATCCCAAACAGGATGCTGTAGTGGCTTGGAATGGCCACCTACCCGGAAAATTGATCGCGCGGACACGTGTGGGTGCAGTCGACCGCTTCGGCAGTGATCCTTATGGTCTGTGGGACGCAGCCGTGGCGCGGGAGTTTGGGCACGTCGCCGCACACTTGGCCTTCTCAAACATCACAGATACCCGCTATGAAGAGATTCCGGGTGTCGTCATGCCTGGGCGCAGTGTGTTGTTCGGCATGGATCTCTTTTTACACATCCCCGCTAATTGAATCCAATTGTGTCAGCAGCCAGTCCTGGTTGAATTTCTTGAAGAGTACTTCTTTTACATTTAAGCGGACGTGTTCTGTCATAAGTAACAGTGTCATTCCAAGAGGTTGAAGAGTAAATGAGCAAAGGGCGACTGGAAGCATTCAGCGACGGAGTGATCGCGATCATCATCACGATCATGGTGTTAGAGATGAAGGTCCCACATGGCGACCATTGGAAGGAAGTGCTGTCACTAGCGCCGATATTCCTGAGCTACGTCTTGAGCTTTGTCTATGTCGGTATCTACTGGAACAATCATCACCACATGTTGCATGCCTGTACGACTGTGACTGGTGCAATGCTGTGGGCCAATCTGCATTTGTTGTTCTGGCTGTCTCTGTTCCCCTTCGCGACCGGGTGGATGGGGGAAAACCATTTCACCAAAGCGCCTACTTCGCTCTACGGCGTGGTGCTGCTGATGGCCGCAATTGCGTATTACGTGCTCCAACAGACGATCATCCGCGCACAAGGTCAGGACTCAATCTTAAAGAAAGCGATTGGGCGCGACTGGAAGGGCAAGCTGTCGCTGGTGCTTTATGTAGTAGCGATCGTCGCTGCGTTACGTTCTACTTGGGTGGCGCAGGGAATTTTCGTTTTAGTAGCGTTGATATGGTTGATCCCTGATCGGCGCATCAGGCGCGTGCTGGAAGACGATTCCGACTAGCCGATCAAATCCACAGGTTGCGTCCTAAATCATCTCGGGTTCATCTTACAAAGAAAAGAGGCTGGTGGCTTTGAAATACATCAGTCAAGAGTGAGAGTGAAGGAGAGCATCATGAAAATTGTGGTGATTGGCGGTACTGGACTCATTGGATCAAAGCTCGTCAACAAGCTTCGAGAGCAGGGGCATGAAGCACTAGCGGCAGCACCCAAGACAGGCGTCAACACCTTGACCGGCGAGGGACTGGCGGAAGCGCTGAGAGGCGCCTCAGTAGTCGTTGATGTATCGAATTCTCCCGACTGGGAAGACGCAGCGGTGTTGAAGTTCTTCGAAACGTCAACTCGAAATCTCCTGACTTATGAAGCATCTGCAGGTGTGGAGCATCACGTCGCGTTATCGGTGGTGGGAACGCAGCGGCTTGCTGAAAGCGGTTACTTCAGGGCAAAAATTGCTCAGGAGAAACTGATCACAGAATCCTCGATCCCCTATACCATCGTCTATGCGACGCAGTTCTTCGAGTTCCTCAAAGGCCTGGCTGACATTTCTGTGGTCGGTGGAAAGGTGCACTTGCCTCCTGTGCTATTCCAGCCGATGGCTGCCGATGACGTCGCAAGTGGCGTAGCCAGGATTGCTGTTGGCCAGCCGGTGAACGGCGTCATCGAAATTGGAGGCCCGGAACAGTTCCGTGTCGATGAACTGGTCCGGCGCCGCTTGACCTCGCTTAAAGATCCTCGCCAGGTCATCGCGGATCCAAATGCGCTTTACTCCGGGGCGAAAATCAGCGAGAGGACGCTGCTTCCAGGCCAAAACGCGTGGCTTGGGGAGACCCATTTCGAAACCTGGCTGGCTCAGTCGGCAGCCGCGGGCCGCGCCGCGTAGCAGCAGGAAGAAATAGCAGACCCTTGGGAACTGGTGTGCCGCCATGCACAATCGCGAAATGCCAACGCACGCGACGACATTCAAAATCACGTCGGTTAAGCGAAAGGTTAATTTATGAGGTTTAGAAGATCGATTCTGATCCTGGTCTGTCTCATGTCCACCACGCTCTTAGCGCAACAGGCTAAGGTAACGCAGCTCATGTCGAAAGATCTGACAAACCTTCCCGGCAAGGAGGGTCTGATGATCACCGTGGAGTATCCGCCGGGCAGTACAGATCCCATTCATCGTCACAACGCACATGCGTTTGTTTACGTGTTGGAAGGCACGATCGTGATGCAAGTCAGGGGCGGACAAGAAGTGACTCTGACTCCTGGCCAGACTTTCTATGAAGGCCCAAACGATGTTCATGTCGTTGGGAGTAACGCAAGCAAAACCAAATCGGCGAAATTCGTCGTGTTCTTCGTGAAGGACAAGGGCGCTCCGGTGCTCGTGCCCGCCAAATAAACCACAAGCTGCGAGTCGTTCGGGCTCGCACAAATCTAACAGGAGAATTTATATGAGCACGATTACGACAAAAGATGGCACAACGATTTACTACAAGGACTGGGGCAAGGGCCCTGTCGTTACCTTTTCGCATGGATGGCCGCTTAATGCGGATGCATGGGACGGACAGATGCTTTTCCTCGCGCAAAATGGATTTCGCGTGGTCGCCCACGACCGGCGCGGTCATGGCCGGTCGAGTCAGGCTTCGTCTGGGAACGACATGAATGGATACGCCGACGATCTGGCAGCCGTCATTGAGGCGCTTGATTTGAAGGATGTCACCCTTGTAGGCCACTCCACGGGCGGGGGGGAGGTTGCGCGCTACATTGGACGCCACGGCACAAAGCGTGTGGCTGCAGCTGTACTTATTGCGGCTGTTCCGCCGATCATGGTGAAATCTGCCAGTAATCCCGAAGGGCTTCCAATCGAATTGTTTGATGGATTGCGAAACGGTCTTGCCAAAGATCGTTCACAGTTCTACAAAGACTTTGCCGTAATGTTCTATGGCGCCAACCGGTCGGGCGCGAAGGTCTCCCAGGGCATGCTGGACCAGTTTTGGTTGTGGAGCATGCAGGCGGGCCTCCAGAACTCCTACGACTGCATCAAGGCATTTTCAGAGACCGATTTTACCGAGGACCTCAAGAAGTTCGATGTGCCAACGCTGGTCATGCATGGTGAGGACGACCAAATCGTACCCATCAAAGATTCCGCGAAGAAATCAGCCAAGCTAATCAAAGGAGCGAAGGAAATTTACTATCCCGGCAGGCCGCACGGCCTCACCGCCACACACCAGGACGAAGTCAATGCCGACCTATTGAAGTTTCTGAAGTCAGTGCAAGAAACTCGCAAGGCAGCAGCTTGAATCCTCTGCTCACGCGGCAGATCGCAATAGGTTAAGTGGTCTGCCGCGGCGCAATTTTACAACTACCGCGCCCGATAGACTGAGGGCGATTCCTAAGCCGCCTTGGTGCGCCCTTCCTTTAGAGTTTGTTTTAAAGTCTCTTTCCCCAGTCCAAGCACTATCCGGCCTTGAACTCTTCCGTCCCTGAGCTTTTCGAAAACTTCGTTAATGGATTCAAGTGGCGCCATCTCGATTGTCGATTTGACTTTGCCCTCAGCGGCAAACATCAGTGCCTCTTGTAAATCCATGCGGGTGCCAACGATCGAGCCCCGGATGGTGTAGCGGTTCAGCACGACATCAAAAATGGAAACAGGGAATTCTCCAGGCGGCAAACCAACCAACACGCATGTGCCACCCCGGCGAAGCCTACCCATAGCCTGCTTGAAGGCGGTCGTCGAAACCGCTGTCACGAGCACTGAATGCGCTCCGCCGATCTGCTTCTGGATTTCGCTGGGCGGATCTTGAGTGATGGCATCAATCGTGATGTCAGCCCCAAGTCTCTTTGCTAAGGTTGTCTTTTCTGCTCCCAGTTCGACTACGGCTACATTCAGTCCCATCGCCTTTGCATACTGAATCGCGACGTGACCCAGGCCACCGGCACCGCCCGAAATCACCACCCACTCTCCTGCGCGGAGGCCCGCCTCCCTTAGCCCTTTGTAAGATGTGACACCCGCACACAGAATAGGCGCGGCATCCACGAATGAAAGACTGTCAGGGAGTACGCCAAGATAATCTGCTTTTGCAACTGCGTACTGGGCAAAACTGCCGTTAACGGAATATCCGGAGTTTGTCTGTTGTGGACAGAGAGTCTCCCATCCGGAAAGGCAATACTGGCAATGCCCACAGGCACTGTGAAGCCACGCTAGTCCTACTCGGTCACCCTCGTTCAGATGTGTAACGCCCCATCCGAGTGCGGCCACAATTCCGGTCCCTTCGTGTCCAGGGATGAAAGGAAGCTTGGGTTTTACGGGCCAATCGCCATCAGCCGCGTGCAGATCTGTGTGACACACTCCACTCGCGACAAGCTCAACCAATGCTTCATCGGGACCTGGCTCTGGAACAGGAACTTCTCGGATAGAAAGAGGCGCAGAATATTTCTCAACTACAGCGGCCCTCATAGTTTTGGGAATCATTTTCTTGGTTACCGAGCTGAGGGCTCGGAATCTTGAAGCTAACGTGAGACTAGTAGCTGCGTAACCCTTCCCGCAGCTGTTAACAGTGACAGGTGTCGCGAGCCGGCGATCAGGGTACGCCTTTCCTTAGTGTCCAGCCCATATTGAACGGAATAATTGACACTTTTGTCCGGGTAATCTCGAGAGTGGGAGTGTTCCTTTGAACCCGAGCTGGGCTCAATACTCTGGGAGCGTGCAACGCTCGCACCCTGTCAGTAACGGACTTGGACGGACTTTATGAAAGTGTTGCCAACATCCGCCGTACGCCCCACCTTGACTTCAACCATTGCCCCTGCCGCGCTTGGCGGAGTTACGGGTGGCGCGATTGCAGCCACATTGGTTATTGGCTTCACGGAGATACTTAAGGGAATGCTGGCGGTGGTCTCCAGACAGGACACCTGGGTTCTAATTCTTGTTCCTCTCATTGGACTCGCATTCTCAGTTCTGGTGCTCTATGGATTCGGTTTGAGTAGCGAAAGCGAACGCGCCAGCTGGGCGAGCACGTGGAGAACTTTTGCGCTTCGTGCATCTCGCTCGGATCTGACCGGCGATATGGTGGCGTTTGCAGGCGAGGAGGAGCGCTTTCCTTGGCGGTTGGCGCCGATCCGCATGTTGGCAATGATAACGACCGTCGGCCTCGGCTCTGCGATGGGTACTGAGGCGCCGGCGGCTTATATCGGTGTGGCGACAGGAGCCGCTCTTGGACACCGCTGGTGGCGCCCGCTTTTGCGGCCGGCAGCCGTGGGCGGCGGAGCGGCGGGCGTGGCGGCGCTCATGGGAATTCCCTTGCTGGGCACGGCATACATTCTGGAACTCGGTCGACGGCACCACGCTCCAGTAAATGCTGAGAGGGCGATTGCGGCACTTGCAGGGGGACTTGTCGGGTGGCTCTTGCATGTCGCTCTTCGGGTTGACTTGCTGCGCCTGGTCGTTCCCAAGGAACCGCCGCATACCTTTCAGCAAGCGATGATGACGGCGCTGGTCATCGGAGTGCTTTCCGGCACAATCACAGCGCTCTCGGGCGCAGCTATCTACCGAGCGAAATTTTTTCCGGTACACCCGTTTATCCGCCTGGCGGTTAGCGGACTCGCTTTGTGCGCGGCCGCAGTAATTCTCGCCAAGATCGCTGCTCCGTCGGCTGCCGTGGGCCCGGGTAGTGGGGCAATCAGATGGGTTGAGAGCACGCCCGCGTCAGCGCTTACCGTCTTCGCGGTCGACATCCTCCGCGCGATAGCAACCACATCTACCGCGGCTGCGGGCGGATGCGGCGGCCTGTTCGTGCCATTCCTGGCCATCGGCGATCTCGCGGGACGAGTGTTTGCACCGTCGCTTCGTGTACCCGGCGATCTTGCCGGTGCAGCCGGTGCTGGGGGCGGAATCAGCGGAGGCTATCACTTGCCTCTGACTGCAGTTGCGATGGTTCTCGGACAGGGTGGTCCTCACCTCGCAATGCTGACCTGCCTGGCGACAGTTGTGGTTGCTGGCGCGGCCGGCACGGCTGTAGCGTCGCTGATTGGCCACTCCTACATTGAAAAGAGGCCTTACCAACTCGAAACCTGACTCGCCATACTTTCGGATCTTCGCCGCTTAAGGGATTTTTTTCTGGATGCCTGTTTCCTACAACGACATTGCTGGTCAGCACATAGGGCGCCTCGCCAATCTGAGTGACTCGATTTTCGGCGTCGCCATGACTCTGTTGATCCTTGAAGTGCATTTGCCGGGCTACATTGCAACCGAGCGGCAGCTATGGAACGCGTTAGTCGAACTGAGCCCGCGCTTTCTCGTCTTTTTCATGAGTTTTCTTACACTGGGCATTTTCTGGAACGCCCAGCAGGTACAGCTCAGTCGCTTTGCCCGAGGCGACCGCAACCTGACCTGGATTCATATCGCCTTTCTGGCCACCGTGGCGGTCACGCCATTTTCGACAGCCCTGGAAGAGAACTTCATACATTTGCGCGTTGCGTTGGCGGTTTTCTGGCTGAACCTTCTGCTGTTGGGGCTGACGCTTTACGCAAGTTGGCGCTACGCCGCTGCGAACGGCCTCTTGCGTGATGATGTGAACGATGAAGTACAGCACGCCGTAGGGCATCGCATCGTGCTCGCGGAGGGACTTTATGCAGTGGGTTTCGCCTTTTGCGTGTTCAGTACGCTTTGGAGCATTACGGCCATTGTCCTGGTCCAACTCAGTTTCGCGCTCGGGCCGACAGTCCGATGGTTAAGTCGCCGGGGCCCACTCTGAAGAGCGGTTCCTCATGGAGTGGGCGTGAGGTTTGGTGGAGGTGCTCCTTATGCAGCCACCTCGCTTGGCTCGGTATCGGTGCGCTGACTCAATGGCGCAATAGCACGACTCAAATTCACTGCCGAGTTGACCAGCCCGATATGGGAGAACGCTTGCGGAAAATTTCCTAACTGCCGGCCTGAAACTGGATCATATTCCTCAGCAAGTAGACCTAAATCGTTACGCACATTTAGGAGGCGTTCAAAGAGTCGCCGGGCGTCGTCGCGTCGGCCGATCATGATCAGACAATCGACAAGCCAGAAGCTGCAAAACAGAAATGTAGCTTCATCTCCCGTAATCCCGTCGTCAGACTTTTCTAAGTCATATCGCAATACAAATCCATCAACAGTCAATTTCCGTTCGATGGCCTCGATAGTTGCGACCACACGTGGATCGGATGCGGGCAAGAATCCGACTAGAGGAATCAGCAGCAGACTCGCATCCAAGGCGCTTGATCCATAGCTCTGAACAAAGCTACCCAGGCTGCGGTTGAACCCGCGTTGGCAGACATCGTCGTGAATCTTTTCGCGTAACCTACGCCATTGATCGAGAGGGCCGGCGAGATGAAAGCGTTCGAAGTCTTTTATTGCGCGATCCACGGCCACCCACGCCATCACTTTCGAATGTGTGAACTGCTGACGTTTTCCCCGTACTTCCCATATTCCCTCATCGGGCTGCATCCAAATTTTCTCGAGATGGTATATCCACTCTCGTTCTATGGCAGCGCTTCGTTCCGGCACACTCGATGCGCTCTTTCTAGACTGATGCATCGCGTCGGCAACTTCGCCGTAGACATCCAGCTGGAGTTGAGTGGCAGCCGCGTTGCCGACGCGTACCGGTTTCGAGTTCTCGTAACCGGATAACCACGTCACCTCCCACTCAAGCAGGCGTCGTTCGCCCGCAATACCATACATAATTTGATCTTGCGATGCCTCTCCGGCAACGGCTCGCATCAGCCAGTCACGCCATGCCTCGGCCTCACTGTGAAATCCGGCGTTCATGAAGGCGAGGAGAGTAAATGTTGCATCGCGCAACCAGCAATAACGGTAATCCCAGTTCCGTTCGCCGCCGATCTCCTCGGGCAGGGAGGTCGTTGGCGCTGCAACAATTCCGCCTGTCGGTGCATACGTGAGCGATTTCAGCACAATCAATGAGCGCTCAACTGCGTCGTGAGCTATGCCTGCGTATGTGCAGTGGGCAACCCAGTCGTGCCAAAAGCGTTCCGTCTGCGCCAGAGCGGCACTGGCACTAACGGGCAAAGGCGCAGGACAGTGAGAAGGGTTGTGCACGATGACGAACGGCACCGCCTGGCCGGCGCTAATTGCGAAGTCCGCTGTCACGATTCCGTCAGAGTAAGTGAGCTTGGTACCTCCGTTGACAATGATGAGGTGCGGCCCTGCAATGGCGTGTAAAAGGCCTTCTCCCATTGGGCTGATCCACGGAACGGACAGCCCGTAATCGAACCGGATAGTGAGTTCCATGCCCATGCGGACCTGTCCACTCTCTCCCCGCACGATTCGGATCACGTCTGCGTCCCCGCTCGACAAATCAGATGAATTGCCGCTCCGAGGGCGCATAAAGTCAATCACGGTGACCACTCCGTCAGCAGTTTCAAATCGGGTCTCGAGAATAAGAGTGTGGTCTCGATATTGGCGCGTTGTCTTCTTTATGGCTGAAGTTGGCGCGAGTAGCCATCGACCGTTCTCTGGTTTTCCCAGTAGCGCTGCGAAACAGGCGTCGGAATCGAAACGTGGCAGACACAACCAATCGATAGAACCGTTGCGGCCCACAAGAGCAACTGTCTCGCAATCTCCTACGATCGCGTAGTCCTCAATGGCGGCGCTCATGCTTCCTCTCCGGGCTTGTTGGTTGAATGGAGGTTGATCAGCGTCAAGCTTTGGCCGGATTCCTGAGTTCCTGCAGCCTCAGTGTGGATGTTGAGCTTAGAGCAAGTTGGTTTTGGCATCGAGTCCTCGAACCGCTCGATTTTTCAGGGCTGGCGATGTTCGTTCGTGGTGAACGTTGCGGGTCTAATCGCGTGTACATCGACTAGTGTCCGGCGTGTGTAAGTCTGGTACGAAGGCCCTTTAACCATAACTGTTAGAAATGCCAGTGTCATGACTGCAGGATGTGTACGAACGTAGGAAAGATAGCCGCGCTAAGTGGAACCAATACTGATTCGAGTCGAGACGCGCCTGAGAAAACAGCGGCTCATCACTCGGTCAGCGTAAAAACGCACGCGTTTCGCGGCGTCTGGGTTTAACGCATAGGACGGGGAACAGAAGGCCCGCAAGCAAGAAATCGTAAAAATCACGGGGAAGTTCACGAGCAGATCCCCAGCGAGAAATGAACAGGATGGCAAATACTAAGCACCTTCGCAGTCAGGAGCTCCGGACACACAACCACCAGGGAGACGCTCTCCGGCTTGGAATGAACTGGACAGAAGAAGATCTTGCCAAACCGCAAGTGTTGGTCGAGAGCGCATGGGGAATGGGTCACCCAGGCACGTTTCATTTCGAGCCATTGATTACTGAGGTAAATAACGGAGTTTTCGAAGCCGGGGGCAAGCCGGCTGTTTTCACAGTGAGCGATATTTGCGACGGAGTCGTGCAAGCAACCTCTGGGATGAGTTATTCGCTTGTTTCGCGCGACGTGATAGCCGCAATGGTTGAAATCCATGCCCTAGGCCATCCGCATGATGGGATGGTGGTGATTTCGGGTAACGATAAATCAGTTCCCGCTCATCTGCTCGCGATTGCTCGTTGTAATCTGCCGTCGCTGCTACTTCCTGGTGGAACCCAGCTCAACGCGCCAGACTACGTCACTTCCGATCTGACCTGGGCAATCGGCATGTCCGTAGAACGTGGAGACGTTCCTCGTGAAGATTTGGAGCTAGCTCAACAATCTGCTTGTCCCACATGCGGCGCTTGTCAGTTCATGGGAAGCGCAAGCACAGGACAGGTAATGGCGGAAGCGCTCGGTTTTGCATTGCCTGGTTCGGCATTGACTCCCTGTTTCCTCACGAAGCATCTCCGATATGCGCGCGCGACGGGCAAACAGGTAGTAAATCTGATCTGGAATGAAATTACTCCGCGTGACATCCTCACCCGGGAAGCGTTTGAAAACGCAATCGTCATTCACGCCGCCACTGGAGGTTCAACGAATGCCTTGATTCACCTGCCTGCCATCGCCTACGAGGCCGGCGTAAATATCACAGTTGACGATTTCGATCGCATACATCGCCTCGTTCCTGTGCTGGCCAACGTGAAGACGACGGGACGTTATCCGGTCGAGTATTTTTGGTACGCCGGAGGACTTCCTCGGCTGATGCTCGAATTGAGAGATCTGCTTCATCTCGATTGCCTCACAGTAACCGGAAAGACTCTTAGAGAGAACCTCGCAGAAATTGAGAAAAGCCGATTCTTCGATGAGCGAATCGGTTACTTGCATAATTACAAGATCGCGCAGAACGAGATCATTCGGCCGCGATCCAACCCGTTCGGAACCGAGGGAGGCGTTGCCATCCTGCGGGGAAACATTGCGCCCGGCGGAGCGGTGATCAAAGCGTTTTCGGTTCCGAAAGAAATGCATGTGCACACTGGACCGGTCCGCGTCTTCGACACCGAGGATGCCGCCCTCGATTCTTTGATCGGACGCCATGGGGCAAAGAAGGTCGTGCCCGGCGACGTTGTTGTTGTCCGCTACGAAGGTCCGCGCGCCAACGGGATGCCGGAGATGTACTTCGCATCCGCGATTATTGCCGCCGATCCGGCGCTAAACCACACCACAGCCCTGATCACCGACGGTCGCTATTCCGGTGCAATGAAGGGACCTTGCATTGGACATGTAACGCCCGAAGCCATTGACGGTGGTCCTATCGCTCTGGTGGAAGAGGATGACCTAATCGAAATCAACATTCCGGGTCGTCGACTTGGAATCGTGGGTATTAGGAAGAAATCAATGGAACCTCGCGCGATTCAGCGAGCGCTAGCAGACCGCCGTGACCGCTGGGCTGCGCCGCCTTATCGCCACACTCGTGGAATTCTCTCGCTTTACTCACGAGTCGCTACAGGTTCTTCTGAGGGTGGATTGATGACGCCACGTGATGGAGTGAGCCACGATGCGGTTCCCGCAGCAGCCGAACCCGTCAGCCACAACGAAAGTGCCCATCTCGAACTTGCCAGCAGGCGCGCGTAGCTTTCAGGAGGGGAGATGACCGTAGATCGCAAGCCCAAGGTGGTTATCGCCGACTACGATTTCGGCGATGTTGCTATCGAGTCATCGATCGTCACAAGCGCTGGTTTTGAACTCATGGCGGCGCATTGCAAGAGTGAAGATGACGTCATTACGGTTGCTGCCAATGCGGATGCAGTGCTTACGCAGTATGCGGAGATTGGTAAACGTGCGATTCAAAGTTTTACGCGATGTAAGGTCATTGCACGCTATGGCATTGGTGTTGATATTGTCGACGTTGACGCGGCCACTGCGAAAAACATCCTCGTGACCAATGTTCCTAATGATTGGTGCATGAATGAAGTCGCCGATCACGCGGTCGCGCTTCTGTTGGCTTTGGTCCGTAAGCTTCCGGCGTATGATCGAGCCACTCGGGCGGGCGACTGGCACTGGCAATCTGGCCGGCCAATACAGCGATTACAGGAAGGTACTGTAGGTCTGTTTTCGTTTGGCGCAATTGCGAAAGAAGTTGCTCGCCGCATGAAAGGATTCGGCGTTAAGAACATCATCGCTTGCGATCCATATGCGGATAAGAAAGATGCCGCGGCAGAAGGCGTATCGCTCGTCTCGTTCGAGGACTTGCTGGCGAAATCCGACTATCTGGTAATTCAAGCTCCCCTGACGGAGGAGACACGTGGCAGATTCAGCGAAGCAGAGCTCCGTCGAATGAAAAAGGGATCCATCCTTATCAACACGGCGCGTGGGCCGATCGTAAGAGATGAGGACTTATATCGAGTGCTCAGGGATGGTTGGCTTTCCGGTGCTGGCCTAGACGACATCGAAGAGGAACCTGCGAAGCGCGCAGACTGGAAACCTACGAACCCGCTATTCAGTTTGGAAAATATCATTATCACTCCTCACGCAGCGTACTACTCGGAGCAATCCATTCAAATTGTGCGTCGCTTTGCATCCGAGGAGGTAGTGCGCGTGTTGAAAGGAGAAGCTCCGCTCTCTCCGGTCAACCAAGTACAAGGCATAAGCACAAAGGCAGCTTAAGGGACGGATAGTTCAGAAACTCGTATTAGGGAAAATCGGTATCTCTGTTATGCAGGCCCTCGCAGTATTCCCCTCGAAGAAAAGCGTTGATCTTCTCGATATTCCTGAACCTCACCTCAAAAGTCCAATAGAAGTGCTGCTACGGCTGCGTGAAGTCGGGCTATGTGGCACCGACCGGGAGATCGCGTCGTTCGAATATGGCGATCCGCCTTCTGGCGCGGACCATCTCATCCTGGGACATGAGTCGCTGGCAGAAGTTGTCGAAGTTGGGCACGAAGTACGCAGCCTTAAGCCTGGAGACCTGGTTGTTGCGATGGTTCGCCGGACCTGCCCACATGCCGATTGCAGAGCATGCCGCGGCGGACGCCCAGACTTTTGCGTTACCGGCGACTATACCGAGCGCGGTATTAAACGTGCCGACGGCTTCCTGACGCACTACGTTGTCGACGAGGAAATATATGTCGTAAGGGTGCCACGTGCTCTGGCGGACGTAGCGGTCTTAATTGAACCCTTAACTGTGATCGCAAAAGCGGTTGATCAAGCGGACGCAATTTTTGACAGACTGCCTTACGATCTCGGACCACTCCGCGGATTAGTTTTAGGAGCAGGCCCAATCGGTCTCTTGGGCGCGATGGCCCTGGTTGCTGATGGGTTCGAGACACTCGTCTTTTCGAGAGACTCAGAAGAAAGTAAACAGGCAGAGCTTGTTCGTTCCGTGGGAGCTCGCTATGTGTCGTCGTCATCCACTCGTTTTGAGAATCTTGCACGGGATTCAGGCGAATTTGATGTCGTACTTGAGGCTGTCGGATTTGCACCACTGATGATGGCTGCGACCCAAGTGCTAAGGCCCAATGGGGTGCTGGCGTTAACCGGGGTCCCTCCCGAATCTGCAACTGTTGAACTAAATGCTGGTCGCGCTCTCCGCAACCTCGTGCTTAGGAATGAAGTTGTCTTCGGAACCGTAAACGCTGGCCGTAGAGATCACTTATCTGCAATCCAACATCTTGAGCAGTTCATGCTCTTGTTTCCGGAGAGCGTACGCAGACTTATCACTCATCGCATGCCGTTGGATGAAGTCCCGCAAATGTTAATGCGAAAGCAGGGAATCAAGAACGTAGTGCAAATGAGCCGCGCAGCCTGACAAGGGGTATCCGTGGGACAACCACAAACAGAAATAGCGAATTCACCGCAAATATCGAGTACATGGCTCGACGTCTCTGTGCCTATCTACGCAGGGATGGTTCATTTTCCCGGCGATCCATCCATAGAAATTGACACGATCACTGACGTGAGGAAAGGAGATATCTGCACAATCTCCCAGCTCAAAATGGGGAGCCACACGGGCACTCACATCGATGCGCCAATCCACTTCCTGCCAGGCCGAGCTGGCGCCGAGGAAGTTCCTCTGGAACATCTGATTGGGCCTGCGCGCGTAATTGAAATCAAGGATTCTGTAGCGGTCAAAGCCGAGGAGCTTCGGGCTCACAACTTGGGCGTTCACGAGCGTTTGCTATTCAAGACCTCCAACTCGCAGCAATGCTGGAAGACATCCCAGTTCGTCGAAAACTCTGTGTCTATTTCCGAAGATGCCGCTTCGTATCTTGCCAGTCTGAATACATTGGCGGTGGGAATCGACTATCTGTCCGCGGGCAGCCCTGAAACACATCGCACGCTTCTCGGCGCAGATGTCGTGATCATTGAGGGATTAAACCTTGCCGGCATCGCTCAGGGGCGCTACGAATTGTTGTGTCTCCCTTTAAAGATTGTGGGAGGCGATGGTGCGGTTGCGCGCGTTTTGCTGAGAGCGTCTGCCGTTAGGGATGAAATTCCAGCGAAGAGAACAAAAAACCGTCGAAGAGACTCGGGGGTGGCTGATGCCAACAGCACATGAAATTTTTCAACTACATCAATTTCAGAAGTACGAACCACTATTACGCGGCGTAACCGGTACTTATCTATTCGAGATTGAGGGGGTCGGATACTGGTTCATTTCTGTTCGGGACGGCGCGATCAGCCTCGAAGAGGTTCATCATGATGCGGACTGCACGATTTGTTGTGATGAACCAGACTTCATCGACATCATTGAGGGCCGTCGTAACTTGATCACTGCCGCCATGCAGGGCCGAGTCAAAGTCCGCGGCGATATCACACTTGCGCAAAAGTTCCATGGACTGGTCGGTGCCATGATTGAAAACACAAGAGAGGAGGCAGCATGAGAGCAAAACCGGTGAGCATTTTGGAAGGCGACACCTTCGTTGTAAGTGACCGCCGAGGCGATATCTCGATTTCTCCGGAAGAGGCCCAGGGCCTGTTTCAGGGAGACACGCGCTTCCTGTCTCGTTGGGTCCTGACTGTGAATGGGATGTTGCCCAACCCACTCTCCACTGATGACGTGAATTACTTCTCATCGCAATTCTTCCTCGTTCCTGGAACAGGTACGGTTTACGTGGACTCGCCAATGTCTATCGTGCGGCAGCGCGCAGTTGGCGGAGGTTTTCATGAAGACCTCAAGGTCACAAATCACAAATCCGCGCCGCTTGACCTCGACATCAGGATCGAGGCGGACGCAGATTTTGCCGATCTTTTCCAGGTAAAGGACGCGCAGTTGCAGCGTGCTGGTAAGTTCTACAAGCGCGTCGATGGAAATCGCCTTGTCCTCGGATATCAGAGAGAGAAGTTCGTGCGCGAAACCTGGGTAACCTCAAGCGCCCCCGCCGAAATTGATGAGAAGGGATTTCGTTACCGGGTACACCTTGAGCCGCACGGTGAATGGCGTACAGGGTTCGATGTGCTCGCGGCTGTCGATGGCACCGAGGCCATGAACAGAAGGCCGAAATACAAAGACGTGCACGATACTCCAACTCCGAATGTGGGTATGAGCTTACAAAGTTGGAAGGCTAGTGCACCACAACTTCATACGTCCTGGACCGATCTTGAGAAAATTTACGAACGTGCTTTGGTCGATTTGGCCGCATTACGGTTCTTCTCGCCGTATGCGCCCGGAGAAGCGCTCCCCGCTGCCGGGCTTCCCTGGTTCATGGCGCTTTTCGGGAGAGACAGTATCATCACGAGCTTCCAGGCGCTCCCGTTTGTACCCGAGCTCGCTTCGACCACATTGCGAGTACTCGCGATGCGGCAGGGTACGCGGCGCGACGATTTCCGCGATGAAGAGCCGGGAAAAATACTGCATGAGTCGCGTATGGGCGAAATGACCGCGTTCGAGGAACGTCCTCATTCACCCTACTTCGGGACTGCCGACGCTACTCCGTTGTTTCTTGTCCTCATGGATGAGTTTGAACAGTGGTCCGGAAGACACGACTTAGTTACAAGATTCGAAGCGGAAGCAAGAGCGGCCCTGCAATGGATCGATAAATATGGTGACCGCGATGGCGACGGCTACGTCGAGTACGAACGGCGAAATAAGGAAACAGGCCTCGAGAACCAGTGCTGGAAAGATTCCTGGGACGCCATTCTGTTCGGCGATGGAACGCTCGCGTCATATCCAATAGCAACGTGCGAAATCCAAGGCTATGTTTACGATGCCAAACGTAGATGTGCCAGGTTAGCGCGCGAGTTCTGGAGCGATCCTGATTTGGCAGATCGCCTGGAAAAGGAAGCCGACGAACTAAAGCAAAAATTTAATCGCGACTTCTGGCTTCCGGAAAGGCAATTCTTCGCGCTGGCTCTCGATGGTCAGAAACGCAAAGTGGATTCGCTGACGTCGAACATAGGCCATCTGCTATGGAGCGGCATTGTCGATGAGGACAAGGCGCCGGCATGTGCGAACCATCTGATTGGCCCACATCTTTTTTCAGGATGGGGCGTTCGCACCATGGCTGATAACGAGGGTGGTTACAATCCCATCGGTTATCACGTAGGAACAGTGTGGCCGTTCGATACCTCGCTCGTCGCACTCGGATTGCGAAATTATGGTTTCAAGAAGGAAGCGGCGCAGATAGCCGTGGCAGATCTCGAGGCCGCGAAGTATTTCCAATATCGACTACCCGAGGCATTTGCTGGCTACTCGAGAGCCGAAACCGATTTTCCTGTCGAATATCCGACTGCCTGCAGCCCGCAAGCGTGGTCCGCAGGCGCGCCCCTATTGTTTCTGCGCACAATGTTGGGTTTGCAGCCCGTCGGGGACCGCCTTTTGGTTGACCCAGCAGTTCCAAAACAAATTGAATGGATCGAGTTGTTGGGTATTCCTGGCCGGTGGGGCCGATCTGACGCCTTCGCGCGTGGTCAAATCGCTGTTTGAATATGGCTGATGTCAGCGGCACGGCTTTTCAGCGCCTTGAAAACTTTGACATATCGCAAAGATTGTTGTTGATCCCTGTGGCAGGTGTGCTATCTGTATCTTAGGTGAACAATCGCCAGTTGCTCTCGATGCACATACAACAAACCTCCGACTCGCCTCAACAGGCGGGCTCCTTCATCGCCCGATAACAGGGCACGTTGAATCGTGGGCTGAAAATTGGACGCTTGGCCTTTAACTCTTTTGTGAAATGATGGTGGCCAGGGACGGAGTTGAACCGCCGACGCCAGCCTTTTCAGGGCTGCGCTCTACCACCTGAGCTACCTGGCCACTTGCCCGCTATGGCTTCAATTGTATTTATTCGCCGAATCCTTTGCGGGATCTGGGAAATGCGACTCGGTGAGTGATCTAGGAGACGATTATAGCAATGCCATGTTTTGGCTCCAAATGGATACCGCCAACTTTCTCAGTTCTGTTTACGAACACTTCGCTCGCAGATCGATCGAGATGCCATTGGCAAGAACTTGTGAGCATCGATTAGCCGCGACCCAGTAGGGAATTTCGCGATAATCGCCGACGTCGAAGATCGCTATATCCGCATCTTTCCCAGCCTCAATGGAGCCCTTGCGGTCTTGCAATCTTAGTGCCCATGCGCCGTTGACAGTCGCTGCTGCAATTGCTTCGGCAGGAGACATTTTCATCTGCGTGCAAGCGAGCGAAAGAACGAAAGGCATACTCGCTATGGGAGATGACCCGGGGTTCAGGTCAGTTGCGAGGGCAACTGCGACTCCTGCATCGATCAATTTCCTGGCAGGCGGATAGTGATCAAGTCCAAGGAAGTAATTTGCGCCGGGGACAAGCGTGGCGACGGTCTTGCTGCGGGCGAGGTGCGCAATGTCAACCTCATCGACATGGTCCACGTGGTCCAGCGAAATTGGGTCCAGCGAAAGAAGCTTCGCTAGTGGCGTTCGGATCAATTGCGAAACGTGGGCGCGCGTTGCAAGTCCGTATTTGTGGGCGGCAGCGAATATTCGTAAAGTGTCCTCTTCATTGAAAGCACCACGATCGCAAAACACGTCGACGAAGCGGGCGAGTCTTCGCCGTGCAACCTGGGGAATCATCTGGTCGCAAACCAGACGCACATACTCTTGGGGGCGAGCCCCGAACTCGCCGGGAATGACGTGAGCTCCGAGTAAAGTAGGAACTACGGTTCCTGCCCATCTAGCCGCGGCAAGCCGGATTGCTTCGAGAGACTTCAATTCCGAGTCAACTGATAGCCCATATCCCGACTTTGCTTCCACGGTGGTAGTACCGTGCGCAAGCATGTCGTTCAGAGCTTTTGAAATGGCTTCAGACAGAGACGAACGCGAGGCGTTGCGTACAGGTTCGAGACTCGATCGAATTCCACCGCCGGCCTCAGCAATTTCTTCGTAAGTTGCACCCGCGATGCGCTTCTCGAAATCGACCAGCCTGGGAGAGACAAAAGCTGGATGGGTGTGCGAATCTACAAATCCCGGAATGACTACTTTGTTTGCGCAATCAATTTCAACGATTTGTTTGCGATTCGCCTTGAACCAGGCATCTCGTAAGGCATCTCGTCTCTTTCCGACTGAGACAATCTTCCCAGCGCTACATAGAACAGCGGCGTCTTCAATGATGCCGAGCTCCTTTAATGCTGTACCGCGGCGCGGACCGGAATGCGCTGAGGATGCTCGCAATGTTAGCAACTGACGGATATTGGTAAGCAGAACTGGCCGGGTCGCTTTTGCATTCGACAAACGCATCTTCTAGATTGCGGCTGCCCGCATTTGCGAAATCATTGCTGCTCCATAATCATCGGAATCTTGATGTTTTTTTCGTCCGCAAACTTCTTCGCCTCATCGTAACCTGCATCAACATGTCGAATAATGCCCATCCCGGGGTCGGTCGTCAGCACTCGTTCGATTCTTTCGGCCATGGCTTCCGTTCCGTCTGCGACGGTGACTTGCCCGGCATGCAGCGAATAGCCGATGCCAACTCCGCCACCGTTGTGAATTGATACCCAGGACGCGCCGGCTGCAGTATTGAGCAAAGCATTGAGCAGCGGCCAATCGGCGACAGCGTCGCTGCCGTCTTTCATGCTTTCACTTTCGCGGAAAGGGGAGGCAACGGAACCGCAGTCCAGGTGGTCACGGCCCATCACGATTGGCGCCTTGATTTTGCCTTTTTTGACCAGTTCGTTCATTGCCAGTCCGAACTGCGCGCGCTCACCATATCCTAGCCAGCAGATTCGCGCTGGCAATCCCTGGAATTTTATGCGCTTGCGGGCGAGGCCGATCCAGCGGCGCAGAATGCGATTCTCGGGAAATAATTCGAGGACAAGATCGTCGGTGACATGAATGTCGGCCGACTCGCCTGAGAGCGCAACCCATCGGAACGGCCCGCGCCCCTCGCAAAACAGCGGCCGGATATAAGCGGGCACGAATCCGGGGAAGTCGTATGCATTCTTGACACCGCGCTGAAAGGCGAATGTCCGGATATTGTTTCCGTAGTCGAAGGTGACCGCGCCCATTTTCTGCAGGCGCAGCATGCCCTCCACGTGTTGCGCGATAGCATCGAGCGATCTTTCTTCGTATCCATGCGGGTCTCGTCGACGTAGTTCCAGTGCTTCCGCGAGCGGCATGCCATTCGGCACGTATCCGTTCAGCGGATCGTGAGCCGAAGTTTGATCGGTCAAAATGTCAGGAACAACTCCACGGTCCGCAAGCTTGGGAATCACGTCCGCACAATTCCCGACGAGCCCAACAGAGACGTTCTCTTTCTTTCGTACCGCGTTCTTGAGAATGCGCAGCGCTTCGTCAAGTGTGTTGACCATGAAGTCACAATAGCCGGTCTTCAAACGCTTCTTTATCCGCTCCGGATCGATATCGATTCCCAGGAAAGCTGCGCCATTCATAGTTGCAGCCAGCGGCTGTGCACCACCCATGCCTCCCATGCCACCACTGACGATCAGTTTGCCGGCGAGATCACCACCGAAGTGTTTTTCTCCCGCAGCGGCGAACGTTTCGAATGTACCCTGAACTATTCCTTGAGAACCGATGTAAATCCACGAGCCCGCGGTCATTTGGCCATACATCATCAATCCGGCGCGCTCGAGTTCATTGAACTTCTCCCAATTAGACCAATGCCCGACCAGATTTGAATTCGCGATCAAGACGCGCGGCGAGTACTCATGCGTTCTGAAGACCCCAACTGGTTTCCCGGATTGCACCAGCAAAGTTTCATCGTTTTCGAGGTCCTTCAGTGAGCGGACAATCGCGTGATAGCACTCCCAATTGCGCGCAGCCTTCCCCGTGCCGCCATAAACCACCAGGTCGCGCGGACGCTCGCCCACATCTTCGTCGAGATTGTTCATCAGCATGCGCATGGCAGCCTCTTGCGGCCATCCCTTGCAGGAAAGTGCATTGCCACGATTCGCGCGGATCGGCGTATAGGAGGGACTCTCGGTTTCGACGGACATGGAAAAATGGTAGTGCGAACAGCGCACGGCTTCAAATTCGGGTGAACGGATTCGAGGACGACAACTCGTTTCGAGTTAAGTCGGAACCTTGAGAATCATGTAGCCACCAAACAGGGCAAAGATGATATCCGGCGACCAGGCGGCGAGAGTCGGCGGAAGCTGGCTGATATTGCCCATAGCTTCAAACAGCCCGGAGATTACGGTGTAGATCACCGCGATGCCAATAGCTGTCGCTACTCCGGCCATAGCGCCCCGCCTTCCTGCCGAGAGAGCAAACGGTATGGCCAGCACTCCCATTACAAACGTGATCACCGGGAATGCGATCTTCTTCTGCAGTTGGACCTTCAACTTTACCACTTCAAATCCGCTCTGCTGTAACTCGTGAATATAACGGCTGAGTTGTTCATAGTTCATTTCGAGCGACTGGCGCACTTCTTTCTTAAAGTATTCCGGGCGTTCTGACATTGCTGCAAACGTGGAGACGTCAAACGGACGATAGTCCTGAATTGCAGAGCCGCGAAACGTGCGTTCCCAGCCTTGCTCGCACACCCAGCGATTCATGTTGTCCGCCCAGTGGGCGCGATCGGCGTAGATCCTGCCAACAAGCTGAAAGGTTGCGGGATTGAACTGGAAGACCGACAAAGTGCCGAACTGATTCCTGTCAGAGTCGAAGATTTGGTAGTAGTAGATGGTCGAGTGCTGGCCGAATATCCACTTACGATACGGGTTTAAGTATGTTTGTGCGGGGCGGCCTTTGATGCGGTTCAGTAGCGCGTCTTGCTTTTTGTTTGCATGCGGCAAATAGAATTCGTCGGCCAGGAATAGGGCACCCGCTACCATGGCGCCGGCCAGTAGGACCGGGACGATGATTCGATAGATACTAACTCCTGTGGCCTTCAGCGCAGTTACTTCGTTGTAGCGCTGCATGAGTCCTAGGGTGATCAGGATCGTGAGCAGGACGCCATATTGCGCGATGTTATAAAGAAAATATGGAGTGACGTTTAAGAGGTATTCCCCCACCGTCCAGGGTGAAATCTGGTTTCGCAAAATGTCGCCGAGAAGTTCGAAAACGGTGAAGATCAGCGAGAGCCCAACCAGCGCACCCACAATCAAGACGAAATTGACTACGAAATCGCGCAATAGATAGTCGTCGAGCAGCATGGGGAAGCTGGCCCTGAAGACCCGCTTGCGTGAAGCCGCTCGCTCAAAAGCATTCTCGGAGGGAGCGCTCGGCAGAAGCAAACTGCCGCCGCGAAATCTGGTTTTGAGGTTTGCCCAACCACCTTTAAGAAGTGCAATCTCGAACGGCCGGCGTTCGGAGCGCCACAGCAAAAAGCCACCACAAGCGAAGAAGACGATGTTGGCCATCCAAACGCCTACAGCGGGTGACACTTTGCCTTGCCTTGCGAGCGAGACGCCAAATAAGGACAAGAAGTAATAGGCAAAAACGAGCACGATGGTGAGCACGAATCCGGCCGACTTGCCGCCTTTTTTTGCCGAGAGCCCGAGCGGAAACCCGACGAGAGCCAGCACGATGCATGCCGTCGGTAGGGCAAAGCGGCGGTTGAATTCAATCCAGTACCATCGCGCGGTCATCGGATTTTTCATATCTCGCGCGCGCTCTGGTAGAGCAAAGGTTGGAATTTCTGAGATCGAGGAAGGCGCCTGGTCCTTCGCTGCCGACGTGTCGGGCAGGGAAATCGGCAAATCGGTTTCCGCGAAGGTCGATATTTGATATTTATCGGGATCTGTCGGGTCGGTCTCGTGTGAGCTTCCATTCACGAGGTGAAGATGGAGCGTATTTTTTCCTTCAGCAACCAGGATCCCTTTCTCTGCAAGCGTGACCCTTGGTGCCGATGGATTACTGATATCCGCGAGGAAGACGCCCTTCCAAATCGCCGCACCCTGAGCACTCTTTATATCGTGTACATAGAGCACCCGCTGGGGAAAGCCTTCGTAGAATACGCGTGGTTGCACTTCAAAAGAGACCTGCGATCCTTTCAGCTTTTCTTGCATACGATTCAGCGCCTGCTGCGAACGGGGCGCAAGATAGAGGCTGTTGCCGAGGGCAAGCAGCCATGCTGAAAGAAAAAAAATCGCCAGGACGCGGAGGAATGTCGAGATACCGATTCCGCTCGCCTTCATGGCAGTGATTTCGCTGTCCGCGGCCAGGCGGCTCAGGCCGATCAAAATGCCGATGAGCACGCCGGCGGGAATGGTTATCGTCAGCGCTTCAGGAATTATCAGCAGAAACAGTTCAATCGCACTGGGTAGCGGGGCGCTATTGCGCACCACCAGCTCCAGAATCTGGCCGAGCTCCTTCGTGTAGATCACGAATGTGAAGATCGCAGCGCCGATGAGCGCGTGCGAGGTCACCTCGCCAAGGATGTAACGGGTCAGAATGCGCATCTGCGTTTTCTTCGGAGTCTAGCACGCGCCGCGATCGTGCGGCGTTCCCTTGGATTACGCTGGTCAGTAGCCGCTTTGCTTGTCCACCAGCCCGAGCAAAGGTTGGCCGGAAACGTATCTGCGCAAGTTTTCCGAGAATAAAGCGTAGTGACGGTCCCACATCTTGATGCTGATGCCACCGACATGAGGCGTGATCAGAAGATTGTCGAGGTCCCACAAGGGAGAATCTGGGGGCAGCGGCTCGTTGTCGAATACGTCGAGAGCGGCGCCAGCAATCCTGCGCTCACGCAGCGCCTCGATCAGCGCAACCTCGTCAATCAAAGGGCCCCGGCCCACGTTGATAAGGCATGAATCCGGCTTCATTGCCGCAAATTGTTCACGCCCGATCATGCCGGTGGTGGCCGGAGTCACAGGCGCCGAAAGCACAACGTAATCGGCGCGAGCCAGCGTTTCCATGAGCTGAGAGGAGGGAAACACCTCATCAACGTACTGTGGTTTCTCTTTCCCGGGATGTTGGCGCACCGCTAACACCTCCATTCCCGCCGCAGAAGCATGCTTACCTACATGACGGCCGATCGCACCCAGGCCTACAAGCCCCAGAGTAGAGTCAGCTAGCTCGCGTACGCGCGATGGTCCGCGCCACATGAATTCCTGGCCCCATTGTCGCTTCTGCTGGAAGCGCACCGCCGCGTGGATCTGCCGGGAAAGCGCAAACATCATCGCCATTACCTGTTCGGCAACAACTGGGCCATGTACCTCGCGTGCGTTGGTGAGTATGACATCACTATTGATCAGTTCCGGATACATGAACTGATGCACCGCGGCGGCTTGCGAATGGATCCAGCGGAGTTTTTCTGCGCTAGCGAATTGTTCCGGCCGAAGCGAAATGCCGAACATGATTTCAGCATCTCGGATTTCGCCCTCGACGTTGTCGTACGAGTTCAACTGAACGACTTCAAATTGCGGAAACTCGGCGCGCAGCCGCTCCGCGAACCATGGCGGCGCGATCCAAAGATCGAGGCGGTGGTAGGTGAGTATGAGCAGCTTGCGCATCGGATGACGATCGGCTGATTGGTTCATCGGCTGATCTTGCTTAACCGATTTTTGTTCTCAGGTCTTTTCCCGTCATTTCTTTCGGTTCAGGTAGGCCGAGCATTCCCAGAATTGTAGGCGAGATGTCGCGGAGCGAACCGCCGGGTCTTAGAGAGAACTGTCTGGAATTTTCAGCGACGACAATGAATGGAACCGGATTGGTTGTGTGGTAGGTGTGAGGGCCACCGGTAACCGGATCGACCATCATTTCCGCATTGCCGTGGTCGGCAGTGATCAGCATTGCGCCTCCCTTGGCTCGAACGGCTGATTCGATACGACCGAGACAGGCGTCAACAGTTTCAACGGCTTTGATTGTTGGTTCCAGCTTACCCGAATGCCCGACCATATCCGCGTTGGCGAAATTCACCACGATCACTTCGAATGTTCCGTCTTCGACGGCCTTGACCACCGTATCTGCGATCCCGGCGGCGCTCATTTCAGGTTTGAGATCATAAGTCGCGACTTTGGGCGAGGGAATCAGCGTGCGATCTTCTCCGGGGAACGGCTGTTCAACGCCGCCATTGAAGAAATAGGTTACGTGCGCATACTTCTCCGTTTCCGCGACGCGCAAGTTGCGCATATTCATCTGTCCCATGACGTTCGCCAAAATGTTGTCCAGTGACTCCGGTGGAATGACAACTGGCAATCGGAACTTCTTGTCATATTGCGTCATGCAGACGTAATGAAGGTTTTTCGGCACACGGTCGCGGGGGATTGCAGCGTCAAGGTCGTCAGCGCCTTGCAGGTCGCGGCCGCCTTCTGCGTTTAAGCCGCTGTTTCGTGTGAGCGCTCGAGTGATCTGGCGAACACGGTCGGCCCGGAAGTTGAAACAGATACAGGAGTCTTCGTCGCGGATAGTGGTGACCGGTTGACCTTTGCTGTCGGTACAAACGAATGGGACGATGAATTCGTCGGTTACATTCTTGTTGTATGACTCTTTCACGCCCTTGACCGGATCGGCGTTGTCGCCGCCTTCTGCCTGCCCGAACACCATTGCGCCATACGCCTTGGCAATCCTTTCCCATCGCCGGTCGCGGTCCATTGCGTAATATCGTCCGCTGACGCTCGCAACTTTGCCGGTGTTGTATTCGCGCATGGCTTGCTGCAGTTGCTCCAGATAGCCAGCGCCGTTGGTGGGCAGCGTGTCGCGGCCATCCATGAACGCGTGCACGAACACGCGCTCAACCCCATTCAGCTTTGCCATCTTGATCAGAGCGTGAAGATGGCTCTGATAAGAATGCACGCCTCCATCGGACACAAGACCGAATAGATGCAATTGGCGTCCGCCAGTGCGAGCATTCTTCATGGCATCAAGCAGAATGGGCTGCTTGAAGAACTCGCCACTTTGTATCATCAACTCGATGCGAGTTGAATCCATATGCACGATCCGCCCCGCGCCAATATTCAGGTGGCCGACTTCGCTGTTACCCATCTGGCCTTCAGGAAGTCCGACAAAGGGTCCGCTGGTCTGGATCAGCGTGTTCGGATATTCGCGCAGCAGGCGGTCGTATGTCGGCTTCCGCGCGAGCGCGATGGCATTCGCTTTAGTTTCGGGGCGATAACCCCAGCCGTCGAGGATGACGAGGACGAGTGGTTTGGGACGGGACATTGTTAGCTTTTTAGCTCCTGACTTCTAGCTGTTAGCTCGAGCGGTGAGCTGCGAGCGGGGATCTTTGAGCAATCGGGAATTCAACAGGGAACACTTGATCCGCTGCATCAACCTTTGTAGTTCAGGGCTTTCAATCCCAGAAATCTCGCCCCGCTTCCCAACTCCTCCTCGATCCTTAGTAACTGGTTGTACTTGGCAACCCGGTCCGTGCGAGAGGCCGAGCCCGTCTTGATCTGTCCTGCGCCAGTTGCAACGGCGAGATCGGCGATGAATGTGTCTTCGCTTTCGCCGGAGCGATGAGAGATGATCGAGGTGTAGCCGTTACGGCGAGCGAGATCGATGGCATCTAGAGTTTCGCTGACCGTGCCGATCTGATTGAGTTTAATAAGAATTGAATTAGCGATTCCTTTTTCGATTCCTTCCTGCAGAATGCCGGCATTGGTCACAAAAAGGTCGTCGCCTACAAGCTGAATTTTTTCGCCAAGTTCTTTCGTCAGCAGCGACCAGCCTTCCCAATCGTTTTCGGCGAGGCCATCTTCGAGCGAAACGATTGGATAGTCATTCGCCCACTTCGCCCAGAAGCGGACCATGTCTTCCGAACTCTTGCTCGATTTGTCGGACTTCTTGAATACGTACTTGCCATCCTGGTAGAACTCACTGGCGGCGGGATCGAGGGCGATCGCAATTTCCTCTCCGGGCTTATAGCCGGCCTGTTGAATGGCCTCAAGCACAACCTCAATCGCTTCCACGTTCGATTTCAGCGATGGTGCGAATCCGCCTTCGTCGCCAACCGCGGTGTTGTAGCCGCGCTTCTTAAGGACTCCCTTAAGCGTGTGAAAAACTTCGACTCCCCAGCGCAGCGCTTCAGAGAACGATTCCGCGCCGACCGGCATGACCATGAATTCCTGAAAATCCACGTTGTTGTCGGCATGCGCGCCGCCGTTGAGGATGTTCATCATCGGCGTCGGAAGGGTATTTGCGCCAGCTCCGCCCAAATAGCGATAGAGAGTGAGCTCGAAGCAATTCGCCGCCGCGCGAGCAGCCGCCATCGAAACTGCAAGAATTGCGTTTGCACCGAGTCGGCCCTTGTTTTCGGTGCCATCAAGTTCAATTAACTTCTGATCAAGTGTTCGCTGGTCGGCTGCATCGAGATTTGCAAGCGCATCGGCAATTTCGCCGTTGACGTTCTCAACCGCCTTCAATACTCCCTTGCCGACATACGTGCTCTTATCGTCGTCCCGAAGTTCGATGGCCTCACGCTCTCCGGTGGAAGCGCCGCTTGGAACAATTGCCCTTCCAACCGAGCCGTCCGCCAGCCAAATCTCGGCTTCGACTGTCGGATTGCCACGCGAGTCCAGCACCTGGCGGCCGCGAATTTCTGCGATATTGCTCATGGATCTATTCCGTTCCTTCTCGTATGAATTTGAATCATCATCAATGACTACAGCCCGTGGATTAGCTGACGAAAAAGTCAGGCGTCTCCCCGTCAGGTATCCGATACCTGAATAAGTCTTTGCCATTGCGGAAAGTGGTGATTATAAATGATGGCGGCCATCACGTTGGCCTCGTACACAGATGAAGAATTCAACCGAAACATTGCGTCTGGGGTCTTCCGCACCGATGTTTGTGCTCTCTGCCGCAAATCGCGACGGCACCGTTTCGCTTGCTGATTTGATCTCGCGTCGTCCGCTGATCCTTGAATTCATGCGTGGCACCTGGTGACCAAACTGCCGCAAGCGCATGGCTCAGTTGGAGCCGCACAAAACCGAAATAGAGAAACTGGGCGCCGGGTTGGTGTACATTGCGGCTGAAAAGCGTGAGGGATCGTGGAAGCCCAGCAAATATCTCGCCGAACACCCAGTCTCATTCCCGTTTCTTCTCGACGAGGATCGAACTGTGACCAAGGCGTACGGTCTCTATCACCCCTTTGCCAGCGATGCGTTTCGGATTGCGCATCCCGCGACGCTGGTGCTAGATCGCAGTGGCATCATTCGATACCTCTATCGCGGAGAGAACCAGGTCGATCGCGCCCCACTGGAAGAAGTACTGGATGTAGTCCGGCAGCTCTCGCCTCGCTCCTGATCAGCTACGAAGGGCAAAAAGACACACGGGGGCAAACACGTCACTGCGCCAAGGCTGCGAGTTCCTCTTCCGGCAGGAGTTGCAGTTCCATCCATCCTTCAACCGGAAGAGCGTCAACCGGCAACCGGTTCTGCCAGATGCTGAACCGGAGGCGGACCTTCGTGGCTGCCGGCGTTGATGGATTGGCTCCCGACATAACCGGAGCAGCATAAAGTAGTGCGAGCGGAATCCTGAATTCAAAATTGCGATCCAGAGCGACGGCAGCTCCTTCCTTCGCCAATTGGTCCCCGTTGTCAGAGATGTTCCAATCCGCAATTGTTGATCCGCTTACTTCAGTGCTAAGTCGCAGTGCTCGACGGGGCCGGTTGGAATTGTCGGCCCAGGACTCAACGTTTACAGAAATTTGGAAGTCACAGGTCGGCACTTCGTCAGAGAAGTCTAACCGCCCGTATACATTGTGCTGATCTATACCCGCGTAGATGGAATCGAGCAGAAAAACTTTGCCATGCATCGTGCCAGAGCGGCGGTCTGCGGTGTAGTGCGCCGCGCCCATCCACTCGAAGTAGCGCACCATATCGCCGGTGATTCGCGGGTGGATGTAATAGGTCTGCGGCTGCACAGACGGTTTTGTCATGCCACCAAAGATCGGCTGGGCCAGGTAGTCAGGAGGACTTGCGCCGAGTGCGGTGTAAACGTTCGAGAGATGCTTGCGGTACAGTTCATCAAATTCGCGGTCATTGGCGGAGTGGTGCTCGGGGCCGTACCACCAGTTCCAGTCGCTGCCTTCGGCAATGAACAATTCCTCGAGCGCGAGTTTGCGCTGTTCTTCTGAAACCTGTTGAGAGGCTTGTCGATAAAAGTTGCGGGCGTAATAAAGATAGTCCCAGGATTTATTGTCCTCGGGCGCACCAATCCACACGTTGAAGTTGGCGTGAATCCACGAGCCGGGAACGAGTGATCGCAGAATATTGATATCGCGATGGCGGTCAATGGCTTCGGAAACCGTCAACGCCTCTATTGAACGGTCATTCTGCAATGCGTTGTAGAACCGCCGCAGGAATTCGCGGCCCGATTCAGGATAGTATTCCCAGGCGTTTTCGCCATCGAGGATGATAGCGACCATTGCATCACGGCCCTTGTTTAAGACGGGCTCGGCCGATTCTCGAATATTTCGTATGAGATGTTCCGCCGCGTCCTTGGGCGGCATTCCTGAATAGACAAATCCAATCAGATCCGAGATTGCGTGGTCGCGAAAGATCAGGTGCATTCGCGTTGGACCGCTCTCGTAACGGTGGATGGTGTAGAGATTCTCAGCAGAAATATCAGGAAGGTGGCCCTGTCCATCACGCATGAATGACATTCCTGTCGTGCGTGAAAGAACGCCTTCGTCGGTAGCCATCCAGTTCACGCCGAGCTCTGATGCGATTCCAAACACTTCCTCCGAAACGCTTCCCTCAGAAGGCCACACGCCACGTGGACGGAAGCCGAAGACTTTCTCATGGAGATCAAGTCCGCGCAGTAGCTGCTCGCGAGCATCTTCCGGGTGGCGGAATCGGTTTTGTGGAAGCGGCAGTCCTGGCGTGGAATCCGCGCCGGCGTTGGTGTCGCAAACAAGCGGCAGAATTGGGTGATAAAACGGCGAAGTCGAGATTTCGATCCGCCCTTGTTTCGCAGCATCAACATGTGCAGGCAGAACTTTGCTGATCAACTCGCGTTGGCGTTCGACTACGAATTTCTGATCTTCGAGCGAGAATCCACGACCCTTGCGCACGAGTTCGGCAATCTCGGGCTCCTGCAGAAAGAACTCATCAAACCATGCAAGTTGTGAGAGTACCTGCAGGTCGGTAAGGTCCTGCGGTTGAAAGTATCGTTCCGCACGCTCAGGGGACGACCCCATGCCCTGAAAACGGTCCCAAAGTTCGGCATAGCGCGGATAGCGCCCGATCAGGTGTTCCGGATTTGCTTGAAACAAATACGCAAGCGCGAAACGCCGTTCATCCAGCGTCAGGTCACAGGCCGGACGCGCCGCCACCCGTAGAAACGGGTCATGAGCCGTTCCCGCGGCATATTCCTGGATCTGAGAAATAAGTGACGGTACAAGATTGAACGTCTGATGGACGTTGGGAAACTCGTCCAGGAGTTTCACCATCCCGTAGTAGTCTTTCAGCGCGTGCAGGCGCACCCAGGGGAGGCGGTATTCGCCGGTGACCAAATCCTTGTAATAAGGCTGATGCTGGTGCCAAAGCACAACCACGCGCAGTACGGGCATTGGCGACGGAGTTCCTGACTGGAGTGACTAATGTGCAGTCTAGCATGTGACATACATTCAACTGCCGTCATCCAAGCATTACCATTTGAGCGGACCATTCGTTTCTTGCTAAGTGGCATAAGATAATGACGGCACACAACATGCTCTCGCTTACGCGCCACGACTTCAGCCTCTTTTCGGCGGACGATCTCTACCTGTTCAACGAAGGGCGAAATTACCGCTCGTACAACCAACTCGGCGCCCATCGTGCCAAGTTCAATGGGGAAGCGGGGACTGTATTCAGCGTTTGGGCGCCCAACGCCCGTAAAGTTTCAATAATTGGGAATTTCAACGATTGGGACGTGAATTCTCATGTGCTTGAGCCTCGGGCTTCGTCCGGGATTTGGGAAGGTTTCATTCCGGGAGTTGAAAAGGGCGCGCTGTATAAGTTCCATATCATTTCCCATAACCACGGATACGTAACCGACAAGGCCGATCCGTTTGGGATTTATCACGAGCAGCCGCCGCGGACGGCGTCTGTAGTCTGGGACCTCGACTATCAGTGGTCCGACCACGCGTGGATGAATTCGCGGGCCAGCCGGCAATCGCTGGACTCACCAATCTCGATTTATGAAGTTCATCTCGGCTCGTGGATGCGAGTGCCCGAAGATGAGAACCGCTGGCTTAGCTATCGCGAGATTGCTCCAAAGCTCGCCGATTACGTGAATCGGATGAACTTCACTCACGTGGAATTGCTGCCGATTATGGAGCATCCCTTCTACGCCTCTTGGGGATATCAGACGACAGGATATTTTGCTCCTACATCACGATACGGGACGCCGCAGGATTTCATGTATTTTGTCGACTACCTGCACCAGCGCGGCATTGGCGTAATTCTTGATTGGGTTCCTTCGCATTTCCCTTCGGACGCGCATGGTCTTGCATATTTTGATGGGACGCATCTGTTCGAGCACGCGGACTGGCGCAGCGGATTCCATCCTGACTGGAATACTTACATCTACAACTACGGCAGGAATGAAGTGCGCAGTTTCCTGATGTCGAGCGCAATGTTCTGGCTCGACAAGTATCACGTTGATGGCCTACGCGTGGATGCAGTCGCATCCATGCTCTATCTCGATTACTCGCGTCGCGAAGGCGAATGGATCCCGAACAAGTACGGCGGCAGAGAAAATCTGGATGCGATCGAATTCCTGCGACAGATGAATTTGGAAGCGTACAAGGAATATCCGGGCATTCAGACTTTCGCGGAAGAATCGACCGCGTGGCCCATGGTTTCGCGCCCTGTGTATTTAGGCGGCCTCGGGTTCGGATTCAAATGGGACATGGGCTGGATGCACGACACGCTCTCGTATTTTTCGCATGATCCGATCCATCGCAAGTACCACCACAACTTGCTGACCTTCCGCATGCTGTACGGCTTCAGTGAAAATTTTGTATTGCCGCTTTCCCATGACGAAGTTGTGCATGGCAAAGGCTCGATTATCGGCAAAATGCCGGGAGATGAGTGGCAGAAGTTCGCCAACCTCCGCCTACTGTATGGCTACATGTTCGCGCAGCCGGGAAAGAAGCTGCTTTTCATGGGTGACGAGTTCGGGCAGGTGCGCGAATGGGGTCACGACATGAGCCTCGAGTGGCATGTGTTGCAGTATCCCGTGCACTCGGGAGTGCAGAAGTGGATTCAGCAGCTGAACCGGACGTTCCGCGAAGAGCCGGCGATGCATGAACTGGATTCCGATCCTGCCGGTTTCGAGTGGGTGGATTGCAATGACACCGGCGCCAGCGTCGTTTCACTGCTGCGCAAGGGAACTCGGCCGGAGGACGTGATTCTGGTGGTTTGCAACTTTACACCGGTACCCCGTGAGGAATACCGCGTCGGAGTTCCGTTTGAGGGATATTGGCGGGAACTTTTGAACAGCGACTCAGCCGATTACGCGGGCAGTAACATGGGCAATGCGGGCGGAATAACGGCGGAAAAATTGCCTGCTCACGGCAGGCCGTATTCACTTTCACTGACGCTACCACCGCTGGGAGCGCTGTTTTTCAAACGGAGATAAGTCTGTTTTTCCTTCGTGTACCTTCGTGCCCTTCGTGGTTAATTCAAGAAAATCGAAAACCACCAAGGACACGAAGTTACACGAAGGAAAGCGGCAGAACCTCGCCGATCTTGCTACTCTAACTTGATGCCTACAACTGGAGAGCGGTTCGAGCGTGCGGTTTCGATCATGGCAAAGCTGCGTGCGCCGGGCGGCTGCCCGTGGGACCGCGAGCAGACGTTCGATTCCATCAAGCCCTACACGCTCGAAGAAACCTACGAGGTTCTTGAAGCGATCGATAATCGCGACTGGGAAGAACTCCGAGGTGAGCTTGGCGACCTTCTGCTGCAAGTACTCTTCTATTCCCAAATGGCGGTAGAAGAGAATCGGTTTTCAATCGACGATGTGCTCGAACGGCTTTCCAATAAACTCGTAGATCGTCATCCTCATGTGTTCGGCAATGTGACGGCCGAGACGTCTGCTGAGGTTCTACGCAATTGGGAAGCCCTGAAAGAGGAAGAGAAGAAGAAGCGCCTGGAAGCAGGCGGAGGCGAGGCCGCGAAGCAGGAATCTGCCGAATCCGTTCTGGCGGGTGTTTCCTCCGCAATGCCCGCATTGCTTGAGGCCCACAAGCTCAGCTCCCGAGCCGCCCGCACTGGCTTCGATTGGCCGGAGATCGGTGGGTTGTTCAAGAAACTCGATGAGGAAACGGAAGAACTAAAGCAGGAATTGAAGCGACTTTCGCCACCTGTGCTGCCGTCGAGGCAGGGCATCGCCGGATCAGGCAAGCCGCAGGTCTCGGACGAAATTCGTTACAGGCTTGAAGAAGAAGTCGGCGACTTATTCTTCGTGCTGGTAAATATTGCACGTTACTTGTCTCTCGATCCTGAGTCGGCGCTGAAGAAGACAAACCGTAAGTTCAAGCGCCGCTTTCAATGGATGGAGGAGCAGTTGCGCGCTTCAGGCCGCACACCGCAGCAGGCGACCATGGAAGAACTTGAGTCGCTTTGGCAACAAGCTAAACAGCAGGAACGGCCAGCCACTGCAACCACTCGATGAAAATCGGAGCCATGACCGTGGTAAAGGCACCCCACAATTAAGGGTCACAGCATAATGGTTGGTCGGTCCGGTTCTTCGTATCAGCTTTATTTCGCGCTGCTGCGTTCCGGTCAGCCTCGAGGGGCGCCGTTGAGGAATGGTTTGCTGCGGCTTCCTTTTTGAGTAGCTCTACTCCTTGAGCAAATGTAAGGTCGGATGGAACCTGGCGAAAGTCCGAAAACGTATCGCTCGAGTGAATATTTAGTTTCTTAACAAACAAAACCTTACCCGTGAATGAGAGCTCCATCTGCGTCACTTCCCACTGGTGATCCCCGATCTCAGCTTGGCGCACTAGAAAGCGTCCGCCCGGGTTCAGGTGACCAAGTATCCCCCATCCGAAGCCGACTTCACGCTCGAGTGTGCCGTCAATTTCCGCGATGCGTTCCTGAACTGGATCGATCAACACGTGTCCGCGCATTCCGGTAAGGACCTGCTCGACGTGACTCGGCGGATTGTAGTCCGGATTCGGACGAAAGTTCAGCTGTACAAGTTCATCGCCGATGTGGCCGACTCCCTCCCGGCTAGGTCGAGTTCCATCGCGTTCATAGAGAAAAGCGTCAGGCAGGGCTCGCAGAATACGCTCGGTGTGCTCGGCATCATCTCGTTCCTGTTTTCTTTTCCTGTGCAACTCAGCAGAGTTCTGAACATAATTTGCCAGCCGGGCCTCTTCAGCTTGCCGCTCTTGAGGACTCAGCGGCTTTCCATTCTGCATCAACAGCAGACCGGCGGTTGCCTCTTGAGTTTCCACCAGCAACTTTGTTTGCGAAAGCTGGGGCGTCTTCCTTTCGTCTTTGAACATGTAATGGACGCCAGAGTTTTGATTCGACGCTATTTCGTTGTGGACGGCGCGGCGCACAAGTTCTGCGGGCGCCTGGTTTGATTGGTTAGTGCTCGGCGCGCCAACAACGGCAACTGTGGCGAGGAATAAAGCAACGAGCGAAAAAGCAGCGCGCTGGCCAGCAGAGCGCATAGGACTCCTCTCTTTTTAGAGGAGAACGATAGCTCCGATGTTGTACGACGGCAAGTGTTTGTTGAACCCGAGTTGCTCCTTGGTCACCATACTCATTGCGGAAAACGCGATAAAACCGGGATGGTTTACAATCCCAACTGCCAGAATCGCGCCACTCGCGGAGGGTCTATGAGCACGCCGGCTTCGGGGTTAGCCAACATTGGAAAGTCAGTCACGATTCGTGGAGATATCTCCGGCAGCGAAGACATTTATGTCGATGGGCATGTGGAAGGTAGCATCCAGCTCAATGGAAACAGCCTCACGATCGGCCCCAACGGCCATATCAAGGCGAACATAAACGCCAGGAATGTCACGGTGAGCGGCTCGGTTGAGGGAAACATTCAGGTGACCGAACGCACCGAGATGCGAAAGACAGCGGTCGTATCAGGCGATGTCCAGACCCGCCGCATCGCAATTGAAGAGGGCGCCTACTTCAAGGGAAAGCTCGAGATTCTGCCCGAGAACAAGCCTCAAACTCAGGGAAGCGCCGTCGCGGCGGCTTCGGCCACCCCCGCCCGTTCCACCTCCAGTGCCGCCGAGCCTGCGAAGTAAGCTGGCCGACGGAACGCCTGACGGTTTATATTGAGCACGAGTACAGGAGTGTTGTCCCCCCAGCGGTGCGTGGACTTTGGGGCGTCTGGCGGTCTGTTTCTCAATTATGAAATTTTTCCGCAGTACACCGGCGGCAGCGCCGGAACCAAAAATTCAGGAACGGCTCTCTCGTCGTTCCAGTGCGATGGCGGAGATTTCACGGGTCCTGAAGACGGAGGATTCGCTATGCGTCCTCGACATTGGGGCGACATCGGCCAGCAATATCCGATTCTTTACCGAACGCGGGCATAGGATTTACAGCCAGGATTTGCTGGAAGCCTCGGGCGATCCTGCACTGGTTATCACGAACGAGCAGGGGCTTGCCACACTCGATAGCAAGAAATTCCTTGAAGACCACCTTTCTTATCCGAACACACACTTCGATCTTGTGTTCTGCTGGAATCTCGCCGACTACCTGGACGAGAGCCTGGTCAGGCCGGTGATAGGACGCATGTGGTCGATGATGAAGCCCGGAGCAATGCTGCTGGCATTCTTTCATACGCGCGAAGCAGGGCCGGACGCGCCGTATTACCGTTATCACATCACCGCCACAGACACTCTGGAAATGCATGCTCTGAACGCGCGGATGGGAACAAAGAAGGGCGCTCCAAAGAGTTTTCAGCTCCAACGCGTGTTCAACAATCGTCACATTGAAAATCTCTTTCGCGATTTTGCTTCCATCAAATTCTTCCTCTCTCGCGACAACGTGCGCGAGGTCCTGGTTGTTCGTTGAGCTCTGCCCGGATTTAGCGCGTCATTTTCACAATCCGATTCGTTACGAATGACGATCTTGCGAATAGGGAGAGCACGGGTCTGCGCACAACTTCGGGCCATTGCAGAAAGCCCCGGAGGCGGGAGGATGCTCTGAACACGTGGCTAAGCTGTCGCTTGTACTCGAGAGCGAATCGTGCCGAAGCCTGGTCGAGAGAACATTGTTTGCGGAAGTATGGCAAAAGACACTCGGCGGCGAGCACTCCGCTGCGCAGGGCCAACGAAATCCCGTCGCCCACGAATGGATCGACGAAGCTGGCAGCATCTCCAACCTGAAGCATTGGATTCTGCAACGGCTCTGGAACGTGAAACACTAGCGGCGAAGTGCTGACGGGATCAGTTGCCGCCGACCACGCGCTGCTTCGCTGCAGGAGCGCAGGATGTTTCGAGAAAACGTCTGCCATAGTTCTAGCCACGTCAGCGCGAACCATAGCACAGGCATTGACGACATTACCCGACCCGTTCTCAGCCATTCTGACAGGCGTTACACCGCAATATCCGCCGTCAAAGAAGTAAAGGTCAACTGATGGCAATGGCGCTGCTTCATGGAAGTGTCCTTTGAGTCCGATCCACTTTGCGCCGTTGAGGCGGGAACGAGTCTCGGCGCTCGTGAAATTCGACCACCGGCCCGCAGCGTTGATGACGGCATCAGCTTCGAATGTTTCAGCGTTAGTTGTGATTCGAAATGGACTTCGCCCGTTAATCTTCTGAGCTGTCGTTTCAGAATGAGCTTCGACTCCGTTTGTTCGGCAGGCCATCCACAACGCGTGGTCAAGTGCAAAGCGTGTGATGGTAGCCGCGGGCGGACTGATGCTCCCTATTAACGTTTTGCCATCCATGAAAATGCGGGCTTGTGGAATAAGGGGGGCGTTCTTGAACAGGGTTTGAGAATCTTCACCGAGCAACGTGCACAGCAGATCCAGTGATTCCGCGGAAACAAATTCACCGCAAACCTTATGCCGAGGGAACCGGCCGCGTTCGAGCACAAGAACGCGAGCGCCACTTCGGGCTGCCATAATCGCCGCCGCACAGCCTGCGGGACCGCCGCCGATAACCGCCAGACCGAAAGTCATTGGCCCTGCTCGAATTTCCAAGCGACTAGGCCCATTCGGAACAGGTAATGCCTTTGCAACTCGATATTCTTGGCTCCGCCTTCTACTAACAAGGCCCGCAACTCCTGGGGCGTGTACGCCTGCTTCACCGACGCCGGCGCATCATGCCGGGTCAATCGGCTGCGGTATAGCGGCGCGCCGGCATAGGCTAAGGCGAGGTGCAGCGGATGCCGAATCAAATCGTTCACCAAGAACGCAATCCTGGCAACTCGGAGCGATTCTCGCGCAAAGAGCACGACTTGATCGGGCGAGAGGTGATGAAGAAAAAGGGAAGATGAAACTACGTCAAATGAAGAATCGGCAAACGGAAGGGTAAGAGCGTCAGCGACAACCTTCTGATAGGAGCCATTTTTCGGCAGATGCGTTGCGGCCCGGTCAAGAAGTGTTATGTTCAACCTGACGCCGTCAAGCCTCAATTCTTCGGCTGCACTTGTTGGAACAAACCCAGTTCCCGCCGCTACTTCGAGCAGTGAGAATTGCTGCCACCGACCTATAGTGGCAATGCGCCGAATCAACTCCCGCGTTGTTGCGATACCTCCCAGCCGCTGATTAAACGATTGCAGATCGCGCAAGGACTCCGTAATTTCTGTCGCCGTGCCGGAATCGTCATCCAGCAGCTCGTGCGTTGGCCGCCTCTTCATCGCCTGAATTTTAGCTTAGAGCTTCGCGCAGATTGTCAGGCCAAAAGATTACAACCAGAGGGGACACCGGTTCACAGAGAAGGACATAGGGGATAAGACTACGGTTTATGCTGTCTTGTCGACTTCAACCCGTTCTATCCGCATAAGTCCGTGACGAAGAATTGTTTTTGGATCAAACTTCCGCCAGCTCTTCCTCCAGCAACTGCTTGTTGTAGAGGTCGTTGTAGTAGCCGTTCAAGCTGAGCAATTCCTCATGCGTGCCAAGCTCAACGATACGGCCTCCGTGGACCACTGCGATGCGGTCCGCATTTCGTACAGTTGACACGCGGTGGGAAATAAAAATCGTTGTCCGCCCTTGCATCACCTCGCGCAAGTGATTGAGGATTTTGTCTTCTGTCTGCGTGTCTACGCTGGATAATGCGTCATCGAGGATCAGGATTCGGGGATTGCGGATCAGAGCTCTTGCAATGGCGGTACGCTGTTTCTGACCACCGGAAAGAGTAATGCCACGCTCGCCCACGAGTGTTTTGTACTGCTCGGGGAAGCCCTCAATTTCGCTGGCGATGTTCGCAGCCTCAGCTGCTGACTGAACGTCTCTATCGCTGGCTTCGTGGACACCGAATGCGATATTTTCGCGGATTGTCTCGCTGAACAGGAATGTTTCCTGCGGCACGAATCCGATATTGCGGCGCAAGCCGGCCAACGGATATTCGCGTATAGGCTTGTTGTCGATGAGCACTGATCCTGGCGCCGCGTCATAAATTCTCGGGATCAAGCTAACCAGAGTAGTCTTGCCTGAACCCGTTGGGCCGACAATCGCGAGGCTGCTTCCCGCAGGAATACGAAGGTTGACATCATGCAGTACGCGGGTTCCGTCGTAAGAGAAATTCAAGTTGCGGAATTCGATGTCGCCGCCGATCTCTTCCCGCAACGGTTGAGCGAGAACGGCCGGCGCATCCTCAATTTCAGGACGTTCACGCATCAGCTCATCAATTCGTCTGAGCGACGCGGTGCCGCGTTGAAAAATGTTGATTACCCACCCGAGCGCGATGATTGGCCAGGTGAGTTGAGCCATAAACGTGGTGAACGCGGTGAAGTCGCCGACGCTGATGCGTCCGTGGAGGACCTCGCGTCCTCCTAGCCAGAGCACAAGAACGATAGCCAGGCCCAGCATGGTTTCGAGCGTCGGCCACAGCATACCCATGAGCCTCACCAGAGTGAGGCTGCGTTTGATGTACTCACGATTCGCGACTTCGAAACTGGCGATTTCCGCCTCTTCCTGTACGTAGGCACGGATGATTCGCACACCAGAGAAATTCTCCTGCGCACGTGCGGAGATTTCGGAAAACATCGCTTGAATGCGCTCAAAGCGCTCGTGAATCCTCCTCCCGAAGTATTGAATGACAATGCTCACCACCGGTAAGGGCAGAAACGCATAAAAGGTCAGGCGAGAACTGATGTGCAGCATGGACACGAGCGCAATTGCCGTGAACACAATCGTATTTGCTGTGTACATGAAGCCCGGTCCAAGAAGCATACGGACGGCATTCAGATCGTTTGTCGCCCGCGCCATAATGTCGCCGGTACGCGTGCGCTGATAAAAGCTGTGGGAGAGTGTTTCAAGGTGACGGAAGAGATCGTTCCGAAGGTCAAACTCGATCTCGCGCGAGACTCCGATCAGTACCCATCTGATGAGAAACTGGAAGATCGCCTTTGTGCCAGAAAGCAGTAGTAGCCACAAAACCAACAGGCCAATCCTGTGAAGTGAAACTCCCAGACGCTGCATTTCGTCGATAGCACGCCCGATAACCAGCGGAATTCGCGCCCACGTGTAGTTCATCGTTAGAACACACACGCCACCCCAAAAGTAGGTGGTGCGGTACTTGTTCAGATACGGGATCAGTGGGCGCAGGACTTTGGGGAACATGAGGCTTAGAGCCGATTCTAGCAGCAGCTACTGCTACATCAGATGCTCGCGGGCCGCGTTCGGCGTCAGCGCCGGGTGCGGTTCGCTGGATGGTGCGATGTGGAGGGTACGGTGTTCTCGGAGAAGCAGGCCGCGAAAGCGATTCCAAGAAGGACCAGCCACAAAACAACAAAACCCCAATTAGAATGGCCCAAAAAAGAGATTAAGCCGTCGAAGTTCATGACCCTCTCTTTGCGTCACGCAGAACTTAGCTGAGGACGACGCAAGCATTATGCGCCCGGCTCAAGCCTCGGCACAGTGGAACTGCAGTTTGCCGGTTACCTCTTTGTATTCGCGCAAGATGTTTCCTATGGCGCGAATCTGCTCATGCGGAGTCAAGCTGCGGTTCATGAGCTCACTTTCGATGCGGCCAAGCCAGTACTCGATGGCCTGGTCTATGCCACCAGCAATCTCTGCCGCGATCAAACCCACCAGGTCGGAAGTTGTTGTGGTGCTCACCAAGGTGTTTCTCCAAGTCTCGAACGATTCTCTAGATTTCTCACTTTTGATCGAGTCGGAACGGGCCCGCAGGGACTCCGTTCCGCTCTCGAATCCGATCATCAACAACTAGTGCGCAACGTGCTCATTGCTCGTTTTCTGGCGATGCTTGCTGCCGATTCATGCGCTCCTGCATGCGCTGCAGATGTTGAGCTTTGATCTCCGCAACTTTTGCCTTCTGTTCGGAGTTCAACAACTGATAGATCTGCGAGGCAATCTTTGCATGCTCAACCTGAAGCTGTGCGTGAAGTTGCGACTCCTGCATTGCCAGTTTCGTGGCAGCAGCCTGATCGAACTTATCGCTGGTGACCAGGTCCGCCATCTGCTTGTGGAAGCCGAATTCCTGCTGTACCATAGGCTTCATGTTGGTCTTTTCATTCTTGAATATCTGCTTGATTTGCGCCTTCTGGTCATCAGTCAGGTTCAGTTCGCGCAACGGCAGGCCAAACTCTCCGCCTCGATGCATGAAATGTCCGCGCATGTGACCTCTCGGTCCATCCGGTGGCGGCGTTGCCGCGTCCTGTGCCACTGCCATTGCCGTGCAGAGAGCTAGTCCCGCGAAGAGAGCCGTTAATTTTGATTTCATCGGTTTCACTTGTTCCTCCTGTTCCGAACCACTTTGAGTCCGTACGTAGAATAGAAACACGGGTCCCAGTCATTCGGCGGTAAAGAGTGAGTCAATCCGAGTAAATCTTTGTAAACCAGGACCTTGTGCGGTTTTGACGAATCTTTACTGCAGCTTGGATTTGAACTACTAAAATGAAGGCCGTGGAGCGCATTCTGGTCATTGACGATGACGTTGAGCTGTGCTCGCTGGTAAGCGAGTACCTTCGCCCTGAAGGCTTCCAGGTCGAGGCCGTACATGATGGGAAGAATGGACTAACGCGCGCACTCAGCGGTGATCATCTTCTGGTCGTGTTAGATGTCATGCTCCCGGGACTAAATGGTTTCGACGTATTACGCCGGATCAGAGACAGCTCGCGCATTCCTGTCCTTTTGTTAACTGCTCGAGGTGAGGATGTGGACCGTATCGTTGGCCTGGAGATCGGTGCTGACGACTATCTGCCGAAGCCGTTCAACCCGCGCGAATTGGTGGCGCGGATCAGGGCAATTTTGCGCCGCTCACAGAAGGGTAGGGAGCACGAAGTACCAGATGTGATTCGGGTTGGGGACGTCGAACTGGACCCGGCAACCCGCACTGTATTACACCGGGGAAAGCCTGTAGAGCTTACGTCTGTCGAGTTTGAACTCCTACAAGTGTTACTGCGCGAGGCTGGGCGGGTGGTTTCGCGTGAGGCACTCGTTGATCAGGTTTTGGGCCGCAAGTTCTCGCCCTTTGACCGCAGCATCGACATGCATGTGAGCAAGGTCCGAAAAAAACTGGGTGACTCGGACAATGGCGATCACATAAAAACCGTGCGTGGCGCAGGTTACATTTTCGCCCTTAGCCGTCCGAAGCCGAAGAATGCAACTCGATGAAGAGTCTTTTTCTTAAAATTTTCCTATCTTTCTGGCTAGTAGTCGCGCTGCTCGTGGCACTCGCAATTCTGGTGACTGTTGCCACGCGGCCAACCAGGCAGCTTTCAGTAGTTGAAGCCCAGCAAACAAAATTCTTGAGCGAGGCTATTTCGGCATATCAGAGCGGCGGTCAGGACCGTCTACGTGAATATCTGCACAGCATTCGAGACATGTACCACATTCGTACGGTACTGTTCAGGGATCGTGAGAGTCTGCTCGGACGCGGCGTACCTCCGTGGTTTCTTGAGGTTCTGGATGGGCAGAGACGCACCACCGACACTCTGCTGGGACGATTGAATCCCCGTTTCCAGATGTTACGGGTGTCGACAACCGGCGCCGACGGTCATACCTACACTCTTATCACTGAACTTCCGCCCGGCCAGCATGAAATATTCGGACCAAACGGCGTGCCTGGCGCAGGGATTCTGACGGCAGTTCTTATTTCAGGCCTCGTCTGCTACTTGTTGGCGCATTATCTGACAGCGCCGGTTCTCCGGTTGCGCAAGGCGACACAAAAGCTTGCGGCAGGAGATCTTTCTGCCCGCGTCGGGGGACGTTTCTCCGCGAATGGCGATGAGATCGCCCAGCTTGTGAACGACTTCAATTTGATGGCCGAACAGATTGAAAAGCTGGTGAATGCTCAGTCGCGTCTATTAAAAGACATTTCCCACGAGCTTCGCTCACCACTCGCCCGCCTGAGCGTGGCGCTTGAATTAGCGCGCCAGCGCACTGGGCCCGAAAGCCAGTCTGTCCTGGACCGCATCAGCCTGGAATCAAATCGCATGAATGAGCTCATTGGCAGCCTCACAACCATCGCGCGGCTCGAAAGCGGAGCCGGGAGCATCCGGAAACAGGCAGTCGATCTGGATGACCTTGTCCAGGAGGTTGCGCGCGATGCTGCCTTTGAGGCACAGACCCGTAACACTCAAGTCGAGTGCGAAGTATTGGACGAGCTGCCCGTCAAAGGCGATCCTGCACTGTTGCGCAGTGCTGTCGAGAACGTCGTGCGGAATGCAACCCGTTACACTGCAGAAGGCAGCGCAGTTAGAATTCGTGCTGAAAAGGAACGCTCCGGCCAATTTCAGGACGCCGTCATTCGTGTAAGCGACTCCGGCCCAGGAGTACCTGACGGCGAACTTGAGAAGATATTCCAGCCCTTCTACCGGATCGATGATGCCCGTGGACGTTCCACCGGTGGCGTGGGTCTTGGCCTCGCCATAACCGATCAGTCAGCCAGGCTGCACGGTGGGTCGGTGCGCGCATCCAACTTAGCCGAGGGTGGGCTTTTGGTTGAAATTCGTATTCCGTTGGCTTCGCGTGCAGGCTTGCGGGAGCCAAGCGCTCCAGTCGGGGCAGGCGAAGCTTCATAGAACGCGGGCCGTGCCGTTTGCTCTTTTCTGCCCATTCCTGATACACAATTGAATACTCAGATTTAAGAAGCCCCAAGGTTTTTGAAGGTCTTAAGGCTTGCAGGTTGCGCGACGAAAACCGGCAATCCACATGTTCCTGCGAAGATTTTGGACGAGGAGTTCACGGAGCACTCTGGCCTGAATGCCGATTGAAGTCTTGAACAAAGATTGAAGCCTCTGATTCGTAAATTGAAACTCTCTCCTGGGGAATAACCTGAATGCGCATGAAGTCTGGTTGGGTGGCGGTCATCGCGGTTCTGTCAATTCTGATCTGGAACGGTTGCGGTGGTTCATCGAGCGTTCCTTCGGGAAACAGCTTAATCTGGGTCGCTACCCAGGGTGACCAAAAGGTGCGAACCTATACCATCGACCAAGCTAGCGGCAGCATAGATCCCGTCGGCAACAGCAACGGGAACCCAGCGGCAACCGGTGTCCAGCCGACCCAGATGGTTATTACTCCCGACGGCAAAACAATGTTTATTGTCAATTCGGGCGCAAATGGGACTGCTGGCAGCGTCACGGCCTACACTTTCAACGGAGACGGAAGTCTGGCGGCGGCTGGTTCAGGCGTGGCCGCCGGAGAAACCCCCATCTCACTTGCCCTCGATCCGACAGGAAAATTCCTCTTCGTTGCCAACCAGGGAACGGCGGCTGACGTTATGTCGGGGACGATTTCAGTTTTCACGGTTTCCGGCACGAGTTTGACATCTGTTGGAACATTTCCCACCGAGACCGCTGGTGATGTGAGCGGGACAGGTCCCAGCGCGCTCGCCGTTTCTCCGACTGGCAGCTATCTTTATGTAGCCAATCAGTTCAGTAATACGGTTGAGGCTTTCTCATTCGACGCCTCGGGAAATTTGAGCCTGATTAACAAGTACTCAGCTGGCGCGAACCCGAGCGGGCTTGCATTCTCACGCTGCGCCGGGATCACCTCCAGTACGGTGACAGCAGCTTGTCCTGCGGCAGATAGCAATAACCTGTTCGTCGCCAACTCAGGTTCCAACAACATCACAATCTTCTCGGCCTGCATTCAGGTTTCTGCAACGTGCGCTTCCCCTAACGGCACGCTGACCCAGATCCCATCGGGTTCTCCAGTTGGCGCGGGAATTGGCCCCGCGACGATTCTGATAAACCCCACTTTAGACTTTGTGTACGTGGTTGATCGCGGCTCAAACCAGGTTTCCGAATACTCGTACAGTCCCGCAACTGGCGTTCTTTCGTCACTGGGGACCGGTTCGGGTGGCGCATCTGTTTTTTCTGGTGGTATTACTTCGAACCTGGCAGATAACTCGAAAACATTTAATTGGGTAGTGGTTAGCAACAACGGTAGTTCCAGCCTCTCCGTGTTTCGGGTTGCGGCAAATGGGAAGTTAGTCGGGCTAACCTCCGGGCCATTTTCAGTTCCCGGGCAACCTTCTGCCATCCTGCTGAGATAAAGAATGGCCGGAAAGCAGACCTGTCGATCGCCTCAATGAACCAGCTCAAGCGATTTGCTATTGTCGTAGGTATGAGTACGCTCGCGTTCCCACAAACGCTTACGCCACCGCAAGCCATTACCGATCCAAAGCAGATTACGTCCAAACCAGACGCCAATGTTGAGCAGGGCGAGGAAGGGCTCTCGCTCGAACGCTTATACATGACGCGCCAGATTGGCGATACAGCATGGTCTCCGGACGGAAAGACTATCGTCTTTGTCTCGAACATCACTGGACGAAACAATTTGTGGTTGGTTCCTGCTACGGGTGGCTGGCCGACGCAGCTCACGGTGAGTGATCAGCGGCAGTTCAATCCTGCATGGTCTCCTGATGGAAAGTGGATCGCCTATCAGTCCGATTACGATGGCGACGAGCAATGGGACATTTTCCTCGTCTCGCCAAAGACTGGACAGGTGGTGAATGTTACGAAGACGCGAGAAGTCTCAGAGGAATATCCGGCCTGGTCGCCAGATGGGCGCTACCTCGCATACATGGTGAAACCGAAGACGTCGTCGGTATTTGAGATTGACGTTTTCGACACCATCTTGCGCGACGTCAAGCACGTGACCACGAATACTCCAGCCGACAAGATGAATGTCAATCCAATCTGGTCGAAGGATGGGAAATACATCGCGTACACCCAGGAAGAGGCGAAGGGGACGAACTCGAATATCTTCGTAGCCGAAGTCGCAAGCGGAACCAGCACGCTACTGACTCCGCATGACAGCGAAAAGCTGTATGCCGCGAATGACTTTGCGCCGAATGGGAACTCGCTATTAATTACTTCGAACGCCGCAAATGGACATCAGAACGCGGGAATTCTCGATCTCGCAACAAAGAAGATCAAGTGGATCACCGAGGAGAAGTGGGAGATTCACGGCGGACACTTTTCTCCGGACGGCAAGATGATAACGTTCCGCGCGAACGTTGACGGTTACACGGATCTGTATGTTCACAACCTGATCACCGCAAAAACAATGGCGCTGCCGCTCAACAAAGGCGTGAACTCATTCGGTGGCGCGGAGTCGGCGTTTTCCCGAGACGGAAAGAAGCTGATTTATTACCACAATGGCGCGAATGCTCCAGCTGATGCATGGGTGTATGACGTCGTATCCGGGAAGTCGACACAAGTCACGCATTCGTTGATGGCCGGAGTTCCGTCCGATCACATGGTTGAGCCGTTTCTGGTGCATTATCCAAGCCGAGATGGCAAGTGGACCATCTCTGCGTTCCTTTACGTGACTCGCAATATGCAGCGCAACGGGCAGAACGCCGCGATTGTCTACATCCACGGCGGGCCCAAGTCGCAGACTGTTGATTCCTTCAACCGCTTTATTCAGCACATCGTTAATCAGGGATACATGGTGATTGCGCCGAATTACCGCGGCGGCACTGGATATGGAAAAGCGTTCGAAGACGCGAACCTGTTCGATATGGGCGGCGGGGATTTGCAGGACGTTCTAGCCGCCGCTGATTTCCTGAAACAAACTGGATATGTCGATCCAAAGAAGCTAGTGGCCATGGGCGGCAGCTACGGCGGGTATCTTACGATGATGGCTGTGACCAAGGCGCCGGATACCTGGGCCGCAGGAGTGCCGATTGTGCCATTCGTGAACTGGTTTACCGAGATTGCGAATGAGGATCCAGTGCTTCAGCAGTCAGACCGTGCGACTATGGGTGATCCAGAAAAGAACCCCGACTTTTTCCGCGAGCGCTCGCCATTCTTTTTTGTCGATCAGATCAAAGCGCCTCTGTTCTTGTTAGCAGGAGGACACGATCCTCGTTGTCCAAAGGAAGAAACGCTCCAGGTTGTGGAAGCGGTGAAGAAGCGCGGCGGAATTGCGGAATACAAAATCTACGAGAACGAAGGGCACGGTTTTGCCCGTGTGGAGAACCAGATTGATGCCTACCAGCGGGTGACGAATTTTCTGAAGGCTCACGTGCCACCCGCGGATTGTGGGTGCAAGCTGGAGTGAGCCTACCTCATAGTGGAAGCTCACGGCTCTTGCCCTTGAGTTCTAAAATCGCTTGAGCCAATCCTTGGATTGTGTATTGAGAAGCTTCCACGTGCACGGGTAACCCTAACTCTCGCATGCTCGCGGATGTGACCGGCCCGATTGATGCGTACTGAACTCCGCCCAGCATCGTGTGGGGCGGGCGCCCACGCCCGCCGAGGAGTTTCACGAAGTTTCTCACTGTAGATGAACTCGTGAACGTCACTACGTGAGGTCTGTTTTCTGGTTCGCGCAGAAGCGAACTGAGCTTCTTCTTCGAAGCGCCGGGCACGACTGTTTCATAGGCTTCTACAACATCAACTTTTGCTCCCAATTTCCGCAGCTCTCGCGGAATTACGTCACGAGCGACTCTTGCGCGCGCGAGGAGAACTCGGCGGCCGTTAACTTTCCCGCGCAAGCTCGCTACCACCGACTCGGCAACGTATTGCTTCGGGACGACATCAACCCGCAGACCTAGGTTTTCGATTGCTTTTGCCGTTGCCGGGCCAATCGCAGCAATGCGTAAATGTGCGAGCTGCTCGGGCACAATCTTCAACTGTGAAATGCGAGAGGACAACGCTTCTACGCCGTTTACGCTCGTCAGCGCCAACCAGTCGTATTGAGAAATCTGTTTGAGCGCGGTATCAAGAGGTTTGTAAGAGCGAGGTGGACGAATTTCGATAAACGGAATCTCGATAACTTCCGCCCCGAGAGCCAAAAGCTTGGCGGAAAGAACGCTGGCTTGCCCCCGTGCCCGTCCTACCAGCACGCGAACCCCCGTGAGTGGTTTGCGCGAGGCGCTCATGGTTGTTGCGGAACGGCTGTTTGCTTACCGTAGACCTCTTCGAGAATGGCTGCTCCGCCATGTCGTAGCAGTGCATTGGCTACCGATTTACCTAATCTGGAGGGATCGGTGTCGCTAGCCGTTTCTCGAAGCACAGATCGTCCGTCTGAACTTGCCACCACGGCTTGCAGGCGCAAACGTTGATTTTCGAATTTTGCATTCGCTCCGATCGGAACCTGGCAGCCTCCGCCCAAGGTGGCGAGCAGCGCGCGCTCACAATCTGTTTCCGCGCGGGCCGCGGCATCATCCAGAAACTCAAGAGCACCGCGAACATGATCGTCGCCGGTACGAATCTCTATTGCCAAAGCGCCTTGTCCAGCAGCCGGGCACATTGCTTCAATCGGCAGAATCTGCCGCACTAGTCCTGTCCTGCCCAGTCGACTTAATCCGGCTATTGCAAGAATGATGGCGTCGTACTCGCCTGATTCCAGCTTGCGCACCCGTGTATCGACATTTCCACGCAGCGGATGAATTTGCAGGTCGGGCCGAATCGCCCTCAGCTGCGCTTCGCGGCGCAAGCTGCTGGTACCCACCCTGGCGTTATTCGGAAGTTCTTCGAGAGAAGAATACTTTGTAGAGCACAACGCGTCGCGCGGGTCTTCACGTACAGGTATTGCTGCGATCGCGAATTCTTCCGAGAGTTCCGTCGGTAAATCTTTCAAACTATGAACTGCGAGATCGATTTGGCTGGTTTTGAGTGCTTCCTCAATTTCCTTTGTGAACATCCCCTTGGCGCCAACTTTGGCGAGAGCAACATCGGTGATTTTGTCTCCGGTCGTGTGAATTACCTGAATGTCGATTTCGTGCCCACGCTCACGTAATCGGGTCGCAATGTGATTTGCCTGCCACAAAGCCAATTGCGATCCGCGCGATCCGATTCGCAGCCGCAATTATTGACTCCTCGATCCAGATTTGGCTTCAGCTTTGGTCGGCGGCTCTTCAGCGGAGTCCTGTTCGACCGGCGGCTTTTCCTGGAGATTGAAGATCTTCTTGAAAGCATCTACCAGAGTTGTGTCGTCTGATCCGACTGCTGCGGATTTCAAGCGCGTAATTGGAGTGTGGAGGATCTTATTAACGATTCCATGCGTGAGTGCCTCGATAGCCTGCTCTTGCTCGATCGAGAGCTGCCCGAGCCGGCCTCGCACACGGTCCAACTCGGCCTGCCGAATGGTCTCAACGTAGTCCTGCAGGCTGATGATCGCTGGAACAACATGCAGCGAACGCAAGCGTGCCTGAAACCGCTCGACCTCATCTTCAATGATGCTCTCGGCCCGCTCGGCTTCTTTGACACGCTCAGCAGCATGTGAAGTGACGGCTTCTTGCAGGTCGTCGATATCGTAAACAAAAATGCCGTCGAGCTTGTTCATTTCTGGATCGACGTCGCGCGGTACCGCAATGTCGATGAAGAACATCGGACGATTTCTTCTACGACTGAGAAAGTGTTCTCCATGTTCGCGCCGGAAGATCGCAACCGGAGCGCCAGTAGAGGTGATGACAATATCCGCCTGCTCACAGTGTTCGTATAGCTGGTCAAACCGAATCGCCCGCCCACCAAATTTTTCTGCCAGCGCCCGGGCGCGTTCATAAGTTCTGTTAGCAACGAAAATCGGACCTGCGCCCTTTGCCAGCAAGTGCCGCGCCGCGATCTCAGACATCTTGCCGGCCCCAACCAGACACACCTGTTTGCCTTCAAGAGAGCCGAAAATTCTTCCGGCGAGATCGACGGCACAAGATGCCACCGAAACATGGGATGACCCGACTGCCGTCTCGGTTCGCACTCGCTTTGCGACCGCAAATGCGCGCGTCAGCAGCAAATCGAGATGTGTCTGCACGGCTCCCACAGCGCGCGCTGTGGCATACGCCTCTTTCACTTGTCCGAGAATCTGCGGTTCGCCTACCACCATGGAATCCAGGCTCGACGCCACGCGGAAAATATGCCGAACGGCGTCCTGCTCCCGGTATTCGTACAAGTGTGGTTCATAGGCCGAAGGGGGGAGAGGGAAGTGGCCATGCAAGAACTTACGAAGATCCGTGCTGCCGTTCACGGTACGCGCGAGGATTTCAACCCGATTGCAAGTAGAGAGGATCATTCCTTCATGCACGCCGTCAACTCCCAGCAAACCCTTCAAAGCTTCACCCAATTTTCCGTCCGGAATCGCAAGCTGTTCGCGCACCTCGACTGGCGCCGTCCTGTGATTCACGCCGATGAGTTGAAAGTTCATGGACGCGCCAGCCTATGCACTGCACTGAAATAGTTTGCCGCCCAGGCAAGAATCGCCATCGCAAACGCCCCTGCGGCCAGATACGCCGCTCGCCGCCCGCGCCAACCAGCATTCCAGCGTGTATAGAGCAGCACGAGATAGACGGCCCATGTCAGCAGAGAGAGCAAGATCTTGGGATCGCGAAAGTCCACGTGACCAAAGCTTGACTGCGCGATGATCATTCCCGCGACGAGTCCAGCCGTCATAAAAGGGAAGCCAATTAGAAGCGAGCGAAAGCCGATTTCATCCGTGACTTGCAAAGCGGGCAGGCGGGAAAGCAGGCCGCTTGGGCGCTTTGCCTTGAGCATGTTTTCCTGGATCAGATAGATCAGGCTGGCGCTGAAACTAAGAACCAGTGCGGCGTACCCTGCGAAGATCAGCGAAATGTGTGCGATTAACCACCCCTGTCGCGCCGAAGACGATGTGAGCACGAACGGCTCTTGCGCGCTCAAACCAACAAACGTGAGAAGGAACACGACGGGGAAAACGACAATTCCCGGCGAGGTCGTCTGATAGACCATGTACACGAGAAGAAAGACGACCATGATGAGAAAGCCGAGAATCGATGCGGCCAACGATAACGACGCAAGACTCACTTCCCCTGACTGTTGCACAGTTTCAGCAATGGCGACGAAATGAAAGATCATGCCGAGGTATGCGGCATGAAGCGCAAGACTATTGAGGATCTTTTTTGTGCGGGTTAGGGCTACCAGTACATAAAGCAGTCCAAGGCCATAGAGAGCCAGAGCGACCCGCAGCCAGATATTTGCCATTAGAACGACCGGAGGCGAAGCCTAGTATCTGCGGCCATTATAGCGGTTTGACGGCAAGGCTTGACTCACTTAGGCCTCTTTGCACCGGGCGACAACAAGGGTGATATCGTCGTGTTGTTGCTGCGATCCGAACGAGCGAATCTCTTCGATGACGCGGCTGAGCAACATGTGATATGGAAGCGTCCGATTGGCGCATAAGGTGTCGATCAACCGTTCTTCCCCGAATTCCTCACCTGCGTCGTTGAATGCTTCTGTGACGCCATCTGTGTATAGGGCGAGGGTATCCCCAGGGTTGAGATTGCTTTCCGCAGCTACACAATTGAAGTCTTGAAACAAGCCAACAGCTGTGCAGGTTGAATCAAGCGTTTCGAGTGAACCATCGCGACGCAACAGTAGGCCGGCGAGATGGCCGCAATTTGCGTAGCGCAGTCGTGCCTGCTTGTTGTCGTATTCGGCGAAGAAGAGGGTGGCGTATGCGTCGTCGGTGGTGTTTCCGTGGAAAAGTCTGTTTACAGAACGCAGGAAACGTTCCGGCTGATTCAACACCAGGGGCGCATAGGGACGGCTCCAGTAGCTTGAAACCTGGTTGTGCAGGTGAGCTTGCAGATTTGCCATCAGAAGAGCCGCAGCTGCGCCTTTTCCCGCAACATCGGCGACTACAAGGCCCAGGCGGTCGTGGCCTAAGTCGAGAAAATCGTAGTAGTCGCCGCCGAGGTGGCGCGCCTGAATACACATCCCGGCATATTCGAGCGTGCTCGCCATCGGTTGAAATTGTGGAAAGAGTCGGGCCTGCACCTGCCGTGCAAGCTCCAACTCGCGGGCGGCATGCTGTTCGGCTTCATGTCTCTTAGCGTGCGCACGGCGCTCGGCCTCTATCTCACCCGTGACCGGTTCGATCGAAAGCAGAGTGAAAGAGTTCCCATCGATGTCTTCAAATTCTGCCGAGACGGCTCCCCACTCATGTCCTTGAGGCTCGTGGTGGAATCGCACTCCGCGCGCGGACCACTGTCGGAACTTGGCAGGAACATCGTCCGTCATGAAGACGATCTCGGTCGGTTGACCTATGAGCGTGTAGTCTTCGGAATTAGGCTTTGCAACCGCCAGACTCACAAACGCCGTCCCGTCCGGAGGAGAGACGACCAACCAACGCTCTCCTGATGGCCGCACCTCGTCAAATGCAACCTCGAAGCCAAGCTGATCCTGGTAGAACCGCAGGCTTCGTTCCTGGTCTCGCACAAAAACGGTTACAGTGCCCAGGCGAAGATAGGGATCCTTGCGGTCAGGATGAAAGCTGCACTTGTGTGCGCGATGCGCTTGAGCAGTCGCACCAATGCCCGAAAATTCGTGCAAACTCGTACCCATGCATGGGGATTATAGAGCGATTTGGCGACGTTTGGCGTCAGGTACAGATTATGCGCTCCGTTTGAGGCGGTCCGGGCTACGCGTGCTCCGAATGGCTTTGGTATAGCCCCTTGGTTTTCTTGCGGCTTTCAGAAGGTGCTGTGCTTTTACTCGCCGAGGACCGAACTCTTCCTTCAAAATACCTTCCGGAGGGAGAATGTTGGCGCGTTTCTTGATTTCCGCAAGAGCATGCTCCGGAAATTCTTTTACTTCCAGCAACTCCTCCCAGTGTGTGAAGTAGCCGTGGCGGGAGCGATGGTTAACGATTCGGTAAGCGAGGTTCTTGGCGATTCCTGGAAGTTGTGTCAATTGCTTGGTGCTTGCGGTATTGAGATTGATTAGAGCCGTCATTCCGATTTAGATGTGGACTGCCAAAGGAACGTGCTCAGGTTTCATTGTCGAGCACAATTCTCCGACTTTAATTGGGAGCCGGGTTCAGCGCTTCTTCGATTTCTTCTGTGGTTTGACGGACGTCTTCTTAGCCGGGGCCTTTGCCTTAGGCTTTGCTGATGCCGCTGGCTTCGGAACTTTCGATTTTTCGGGTAACTTGGCGGAGCCGGCCGCTTTGGCCTTATCCGGCGCTTTCGCCGGAGCAGCCGGGACCGGGGCTGCCGTTGCGATAGCTTTGCCTTTTTTTGCGGCGGGCTGTTCTGCCTTGCCCTTCTTTCCAGACGCCGCTTGCTGAGCCTGCGCTTCCGCCTGAGCCGCCGCTGCCTTGGCCCCTCGACCGCGACGAGGCGGAGGTGGCGGAGGCGGGGGCGGCGGAGCAAGAGGCTTGAGGAAATTCAGCCGCTCGGTACGAGAGCGCAACTTACCATCGAGAAGAAGCATGAATACTTCTTCCGCAATTTTCGGATATTCCGGCAGCTGAGGTGTGATCAGCAGCTCGGTCATCTCGGGCAAGGGAATTTTTTGCTGGACTTCGCGCCACTTGGTGAAGAAATTCTTGATCTTCTGCTCGACCGCCTGCTGGCGCGAAGTCACGGCGAGAAAGAGCACCATCTCAGGCCGTGCGTTCGAGAGCAGCTTCCAGGTACGAGAGGGCGTCGCAGCTTCTTTGCTGGTGAGTCGCTTCGCCAGCTCCTTGGCGTGGTCTTCGAGATCGCGCCAAGCCTCCACAAGGTCTTTTCGTGGAATCAGCTTGCGAATATCGGCGACTTCCTTATCGCTCAGCTTTGCTGTAAGGAAATGCAATACTGCCGACGCAGGGTCGGGTGCATAGCCCAGCTCGTTCATCTGCTGGCGGGTCTTCATTAACTCTGAAAGACCGTCGGTGTGTATTTTGGCCGAGGTCCAATGGGGGCTCAAGACCTTTAGCCACCCCTCTTTTTCGAGCACCCGAATGACGTTCAGCGGATCGTCTTCGTACGCCAACTGCTCGATCTCATACCCTACTGCGCGGTTAGTGACGTACTCGATGTAATTGTTTTCCTTGGCGGAGTCGTAACGAGCCTGCGTTCGTTCTTCAAGCGGCCAGTGAAAACGCGCCGAGAAGCGTGATGCACGAATTAGGCGCGAGGGATCTTCAACGAACGCGTAATTGTGGAGGATACGGAGCAGTTTGGCTTCGATATCCGCCGCGCCGTTGAATGGATCCATCAGAAGGCCGCGCGAGCCCGGATTCAGCGACAACGCCATCGCGTTAGCTGTAAAATCGCGCCGCCGAAGGTCTTCGATTATGGTGGCGGGGGCGATCACCGGTGGCTTGCCCGTTTTTTCGTACTTCTCGGTGCGCGCACTACTGACTTCAGCGCGCACTCCGCCCGGCAAGGTCACATACAGAACTCGCGTGTCTTCTTCGCTGCCGCCGATTACGGCGCCAGCACGCTCGAATTCCTTCTGCAGTTTGAGGGGATTGCCCTGGACGGTAAAGTCGAGGTCGCGAATCGGAAAGCCGCTGATAATGTCGCGCACGGCCCCGCCGGTCAGGTAGACGTTCATTCCCGCGTTACGGGAGATGTCCTGAACCAGGGTGACGCCTTTCTGCTGATTCGGCGCCAGCCGCAGCTCCATTGTGTATATGTAGTCAGCCATTGGCGGTCGTGGACTACCTGGTTACGACCAAATTGCTCCTCTGGAGGAAGCCGAACCTGCGCTAGGGCCCGCAGATTTCCACAGATAGGCCTGTGGAAATCTGGAAATCTGCTTGTAAGTGATTACAAATGCTAAGGTTAGTTTCATTGCGACGAGCCGCACGAACTACAAAAAATAACACAACGTTATTGTTTTGGCTACTATGAAGCGAGATACCTGATGTTTTTGATTTAGAAGTGAGAGGATGGAGGGGGTCGAATTCTTGAGTTATTGAATCATTTATTCGTTGAATTATTGAAAACGCCCGTTCGTCGCACGTTCTTGGTCGTGCGCGAAAACCGTCTTCCCGGAGAGACAGCTCTGAGTCAAAAGCATCACACTCTCTCGGCGAAGGACTGACGACCAAGGACCGCCGACGATTTTCCATGATTCAATAACTAAATGACTCAATGATTCAATTCCTCAATGCCTTCCACCCACAAAAAAGTCATCGTCAGGAAGCTTGATCGCGACACCGTGAACGGCTACGTGGCGCCGGTGCATTTTGTCCATGACGGCAAGCTGGAGCTTCTGAACACGACCGGCAATGTCGTCGCTATCGAAATCAAGGATATTAAGTGCGTTTACTTCGTCCGCGACTTTGCTGAGTCGGATTCCCTGGCGCGAAAGACGTTTACCACCCGACCACGTTCAGAAGGCTTGTGGGTTCGGATCAAGTTTAAAGATGGGGAACTGCTGGAAGGTCTTATGCCAAATGATCTCAGCCTAACGACGGCTGAGGGTTTTCTGATCAACCCTCCCGACCTTCGCTCCAATGTACAACGAATGTTCGTTCCGAGGGGGGCACTTGAGTCGCTCACGGTTTTGGCGGTTATCGGTGCGACTAAGCGTCCGCGCCGAGGGCCCACCGACCTGCAGCAAGTACCGATGTTCGGCGAATGATGTTGGATCAAGCGGCCGCTTGGCGGTGGTGCTTGCGTCGCAGAGGGGAGTCCAGCATCTAATATGTTAGGCTCTATCATGAAGAACGTGTGTTCTCCGAAGGATTCTAGATTTGATTAACACGCTGTTAGGCAAGGTCTTTGGGACCAAAAACGAGCGCGAAATCAAACGCCTTCTGCCTCGCGTCGAAACGATCAATGCGCTTGAACCTGTGATGCAGAAGCTCACGGACGAGCAACTGCGCGCCAAGACCGATGAATTCCGCAAACGAATTCAGGACCGCCTCAGCCGTATTCCCGACGAGCCAGACGCTGATCCCGAGCGCTTAAAAGAACTCGACAAAGAGCGGCTCGACGCCACCAACGAAGTACTCAATGAAATTCTCGAAGAAGCGTTTGCCGTAGTGCGCGAAGCCGGCCGGCGCGTGCTGAACATGCGCCACTTCGACGTGCAGCTGATCGGCGGTATGGTTCTGCACCAAGGCAAGATCGCTGAAATGAAAACCGGCGAGGGCAAGACGCTGGTCGCAACGCTTCCGGTTTATCTGAATGCGCTCAGCGGACGCGGCGTTCATGTTGTCACGGTCAACGACTATCTCGCCAAGCGCGACTCGGAATGGATGGGCCAGCTCTATCGTTTTCTTGGCTTGACTGTTGGGGTGATCATTCATGACCTTGACGACCAACAGCGCCGCGAAGCCTATGCTGCCGACGTAACCTACGGCACCAACAACGAATTCGGCTTCGACTATCTGCGCGACAACATGAAGTTCGACCTGAAGGACTGCGTGCAGCGTCCGCACAATTTCGCCATTGTCGACGAAGTTGACTCGATCCTGATCGACGAGGCCCGTACGCCGCTCATCATTTCTGGCGCAAGTGAAGAGTCGACCGACAAGTATGCGCGCGTTGACCGCATCATTCCAAAGCTTGAAAAGGGCGAGGAACTCACGCCCGCAGAGTTACGTCATCGATTGGAAGCGGGGAAGATTCCGCCCGATAAAGAAGAGGCGCTGCTCAGAGAGCTTTCTGAGGCAGGCGACGACCCGCAGAGGCGAATTCTTACGGGAGATTATGCAGTAGACGAGAAACACCGCAATATCACGGTCACCGACATAGGCTGGGAAAAGGTTGAGAGCCTGCTTGGAATCGGCAATATCGCTGACCCTGAAAACTGGGACCTGAAGCACCACGTCGAAACCGCGATCAAGGCCCACGCGCTCTATCACCGCGACGTGGAGTATGTCGTGAAAGACGGCGAGGTCATCATTGTCGATGAGTTCACCGGACGTCTGATGCCCGGTCGCCGCTGGTCGGATGGGTTGCACCAGGCAGTCGAGGCGAAAGAAGGCGTGAAGATCGAGCGCGAGAACCAGACGCTTGCGACCATCACCTTTCAGAACTACTTCCGCATGTACAAGAAGCTCGCTGGTATGACGGGTACAGCGGAAACCGAAGCCGCGGAGTTCGGGAAGATTTATAACCTCGACGTGGTCGTGATCCCGACGAACAAGCCACTGTTGCGAATTGAGAATCCGGACCTGGTTTACCGCACAGAAAAAGAGAAGTATTTCGCCTCAGCGGATGAGATTCAAAAGCTGAATCAAAACGGTCAGCCCGTTCTCGTAGGTACGACTTCAATTGAAAAATCCGAACGCCTTTCCGACCTGCTCAAGAAGAAAGGCATTAAACACGTTGTCTTGAATGCCAAGTACCACGAAAAAGAAGCCGAAATCGTGGCCCAGGCCGGACGCAAAGGCATGGTCACAATCGCGACCAACATGGCCGGTCGCGGTACGGATATTCTGCTCGGCGGGAATGCTGAATTCATGGCCAAGCAAGAATGCGTGAAGAAGGGTCTTGCTCAACCACTACGCGCCGCGCAGGGAAAGATTCAGGCTGGTGTCGATGACTCGAAGAGCACTGTCTGGTATTACGCGGGAAGCGAATATGTCGTCGCCACTGATCAATGGAACGAAATTTTCTCGCGCTATAAGCAGCAAACTGATAAAGAGCACGACGAAGTGATCAAGCTCGGTGGACTTTTCATTCTAGGCACAGAGCGCCATGAGGCGCGGCGTATTGACAATCAGCTTCGCGGCCGAGCCGGTCGCCAGGGTGATCCTGGTGCTTCGCGCTTCTATCTCTCGCTTGAAGATGACCTGATGCGCATCTTCGCGAAGGAGTGGGTCTCAACTCTGCTCCAGCGGCTTGGCATGGAAGAGGGCGTGCCCATCGAGTCGAAGCTCATCAGTCGTCGAATCGAAAAAGCCCAGGAAGCTGTCGAAGCGCAGCACTTCGAGTCGCGCAAACACCTGCTCGAGTACGACGATGTCATGAACAAGCAGCGCGAAGCCGTTTATGGCTTGCGCCGGCAGCTGCTCGAAGGTGTCGATCAGAAGGATCTCATTCTGGAAGATTACGTCGCTGGGATTTTGAGCGACTTGCTCGATCAATATGCGGCCGTAAAAGTGCATCCGGCCGACTGGGACATAAAGGGACTGAAAGACGCGATCTTTACCCGGTTTGGCGTGGATATCCTCGCGGAAGGAATCAAGCCCGAAACTCTTAATCGCCAGGAGCTCGGCGATGCGATCTTCGAGAAGCTTAAAGATCGCTACGAAGCGAAAGAAAGGCTTATCGGTCCCGACGCAATGCGCTATCACGAGCGCATGATCATGTTGAGCGTGCTCGACCAGCAGTGGAAAGATCACCTGCTCAACATGGATCACTTGAAAGAGGGCATCAGTCTTCGGAGCTACGGACAAAAAGATCCACTGGTCGAGTACAAGCGCGAATCCTTCGACATGTTCGAAGCCATGATGCAGCGCTTCCAGGAAGACACGACCCGCTACTTGTACCTCATGCAGATCATCACGCGCACAGAGACAGGCGGCGCCGGTGCTCCGGCATCGACTTCTGCCGGCGCCCCAGCGTTTCGATCCGGTGGAAGCGACGGCAATGGCCGGCAGCCACGGGCAGTGGCAACATCTGTTGATGATCTCGAAGAAGCGTTCCAGCGCCGCAAGCGCCGCGAGCTCGAGCAGGCCCGTATGGCGGGCGCGGGAGATCGCCAGCCCGTGCAGCAGGTCGTCCGCAGTGGCGCAAAAGTGGGTCGCAATGATCCTTGCCCATGCGGGTCGGGTAAGAAGTACAAGAAGTGCTGCGGCGCAAACGCGTAAGTCCTTCCGCCTTGGAAACCAGATTACCTTAGACGTGCTGCTCTGTTTTCTGTAAACACCCCTTAAGGTCTGCAACGAAGCGGGTTTCACCTACATCTCATGCGCCATTCCGGCCCGGTCGCATAAACCTCAGGCCGTTTAAGGAGCACAATTCAGATGGCAGTCCGAAAGTCACTCGCGGTTGCGTTCGTGGCCGTTTTTGCTTGGTGGTCGTTGATGCCAGCGGCCAAAGCCCAGACTCAGGCTTCGTGTAATTTCAAAGTATTTTCATTGAATCAATCTCAACCCAACAATCCCGCTACGCATCCGTGGGGCGTGAATGACAACACAGCTGTCGTAGGCTACGGCGACTTCCCGAACGCTACGCCAGGATTCAAGGCGTTCGTTCGCAAGGCAGGAGGCGCCACCACATACTGGCTGCCATCTGGAGCACTGTGGAGCTGGTTCAACAACCGAAACGACAATGGAGCAACCGTGGGTGGTTACGTAGATTCAAGCAAGCGCGGACACGCTGTCATTGTGCAGGGCTCGACCGTCACTGAGGTTGTCCATCCGAAGGCCCAACCGGGTAGTACATCGGTGCATGGGGTGAATAAGTTCAACAACGTCGTAGGTCAGTACACAGGCCTAAACGGAAAACAGAACGGTTTCAAGAAATACAGCAACGGTGGCTTCGTTGACCTTGACTACCCGGGATCAAACGAGACCCTGCCCTGGAGTATTAACGACAACGGAGCCATAGTGGGTACTTATCATGGAGCCGACACGGAAGACCATGGCTTCATTTACCGCAATGGAAGTTGGGCGACGCTCGACTACCTGAACAAACCCTCGCAGACGGACCTTTACGGCATCAGCAATGGCGGCGTAATCGTGGGCGATGCGCAAGGGGATGTTGCCTTCATGTACAAGAACGGAAAATTTGAACGCATTGCTGTCCCGAACCTGCCACCCACGGCCACAACTGTGCGCGGCATCTCCGCAAATGGGATTATCACCGGAGAAGTATCAAAAGGCGGTCACTGGTACGGATATACGGCGACATGCCAGTAGTCGAATTTGGCAGTCTTGGACTCTGAAAGGCGGACGCCAGGCCGCCTTTCTTTTGCTGTCTTGCCACGATTGTGTGAAATCCAACCTTACAGTGCCTGCGGTTTTCCGAGTAATTAAGCCTTAAGGCCGGCAACCAAGCCATCTTCAGCGAACGTCCGACTGGGCTCGCGAGCCAACGATCATTCATTGCATCAATACCGCAGTGTTTGCAACCATGCTTGTAAGTAAGGCATCTCACCGCCAAATTTTCGCAAGTCTTAGGAGAGAGAAGTTCATGCAGTTGCTTCGTGTCGCTCTTTTACTTGTCTTCGTGTGTCTGCTCGTGTCAGCTCGTTTGCAAGCGCAAAAGGCGTCATGTAATTTCAAAATATTCGCTCTTAATCCCGCGAACCTAAGAAACCCTGAGTCCCAGTCGAACGGCGTGAACGACAATCGCACGGTCGTAGGCATCGCCACTTATTACTCCGATCGATACAGATACTGGGCATTTGTACGCTTGTTGAATGGCACGACGACTTATTGGCGACCCGCCGGCGCAGTATCGAGTTCGTTCAGTGCACGGAATAATCTCGGAAACACGGTGGGAAGCTATGTAGACTCGTCTGGCATCGGGCACGCCGTTTACCTTCATGGCTCGACCATCACTAAGATTGCTCATCCAAAGGCCGCATTCAACAGCACGAGCCTTCGAGCAATTAATAAGTACAACACAATCCTCGGTACATACAGTGACCTCAATCAAAACCAACACATTTTCAAGCGATACAGCAACGGAAGTTTTGCGGATATCCCCAACTTTCCTGGCGCAACATTCACCAGCCCTTGGGCGCTAAATGACAACGGGGTAATCGTCGGTACGTATTTTCTAGCCTCTGATCCTGCTGGAATCTCGCACGGGTTCATTTATCACGATGGGACATGGGCAAAACTTAACTACCGAAACAAGCGCACCAATACTGAACTCACCGGCATCAGCGACAGCGGCGTGATTGTTGGAAACCAGCTTCTTAATGGATTTCTTTACGACAAAGGCGTTTTCAAGGACATTGTTGGCCCAAATGGAGAATCAGTAAGGCTAAGTAGCATCTCTCCCGATGGAATTATCACGGGAGATATGCGCGTATCCAACGGAATCCGCGGATTCACGGCGGTATGCCAATAGCCGCGTCGACCGCGAGAGGTATGCGCGAGTGCTTCAGGGGAAAAGACTAGAACGTCGTCAGCTCGGCACAGTCGCCCGAACTGCGACTTGAGGCCTTGCCAATTCAAAAGTTCAGCTCTCTCCCCGCCATCCAGCAGCGACGCATCCTCCGAATGATCAGTGATGCGCAGTGACTGTGAACGCTTTCACCACAATGTTGTTCGGCTGCACGCCTGCGGGGATCATCGTGAGTAATCCATATTCTCCCGGCTCCAACTTTCGTGGCTTGCGTTTCTGAATCACGGTCACGTCGCCTGATTGCGAGTCAAGCACCAAGAGATAGTTCTGGCTCGGCGAAAGCGCGAGTGCGTCGGGCGCACTCCCCACAGGCATGGAGGCGATGACTTTTCCCATCTCAATATCGTAGACCGCCACCGAATTCGATCCGAAGTTGCTCACATACAGCCGCGAGTTGTCAGCTGAAACCACGCCGTGCGATGGATGGGTTCCAATCAAATAGCTTCCGCTGACCTCATCCGTCGTGGTCTCGATGATTGAGATATTGTCAGAATCGAAGTTGCACACGATCAGTTCCCCGCCATCCGGCTTTAGCGTTAGCGATTCTGGCGTCTTGCCGACGTCGAGAAGCGCGATCAATTTGTCGTTCTTCAGATCGATGGAAGCGACCTGCGCAGACCCCGAGCAGGCGACGAATGCCTTACTGCTGTCCGGCAGGATCGCAATGTCTGTGGGCTGGTGACAGATCGTGATCGTATCTCGCAGCGAAAGTCTGCGTGTGTCGATCAGCGACACAGAATCGCTATTGCGGTTACTGACTACCAGAGTATTTCCATCTGGCGAGATCCGCGCCAGCCCCGGCGCACTACCGACGCGAATGGTTGCGACTGTCTTTCGCTCATTCAGATCTATGACAGAAACGTTGTCGGACGCTGAATTTGCGACGAAACCCCGCTTGCCATCTTGCGAGACATCGATGAAGTACGGGGCGGCGTGCACTCCGATAGTCGCCACGACAGTGTTGCGTTCGGCATCGATAACCGAGACGTTCGCCGAGCCGGCGTTGACGACGTAAATCTCATTCTTTTTTCCATTGGCCGCGACGCCGGTCGGGCCGCTTCCAACGTGCAAAGTTTTCTCGAGCCGGAACGTACGAAGGTCGATTATTGAAACGGTGTTGCTCGTGCCGTTGGTTATGTAGGCGTATTCGCGGTATGCCGGGTCGAGGTTCGCAATTTCGCGTTCATGAAAGTACCACCAGCCGAAACCGGCGAGAATCGGAAGCGCAAGGACGGTGAGAAGAAGTTTTCGCACGATCGCCTGAAAAACGAGAGTAGCAAACTCTGAGGAGATTATCTTGTCATTCCGAACTGCTTAAGCGGTGAGGCATCGGCTGTTCCGAATGAAAAAGCAGGTTCCTCGTCCCTCGCCAATCTCGCTCCTCGGAATGACGGCGGATAATGTTTGTTCGCTGTTTACCGGAGCTCTTCCATTACCTGCTCCAGCACCTCTGGCCCGGGCCGCACAACGGAGGTCGGAAGCGTCGCCAATGGCTGATCGGTAATGTTGAGCATGTCGAGGAACGTGGGCGACTGCGTGTTGACGTACAAAACCCCGGTCAACATTGACCCCTCGTCTTTCGCCTGGTGCAGTCGCGTGATGGCTCGAACTTTGTCAGTCGGATCGTAGTTCTCCTCGAGTTTCTTCAGGCGCAGTCGCGAGCCATCGTGCATCGTAACCTCGACTGTTGTGCCCGGATCGTACTCGACCGAGATGTCCTCGAAAAACGGAATGAAATTGACTTCCTGAAGCGGCTCGTCATGATCTTTCATGTACTTGTAGGACTTGGTCGAGCCTTCATGATCATTGAAGGTGACACACGGCGAGATCACGTCAAGGAGAACGGTGCCACGATGTGCGATAGCCGCTTTCAGCATCGCGTGCAGCTGCCGCTTATCACCGGAAAATGAGCGTCCCACAAACGTCGCGCCGAGGGAAATCGCGAGCTCGCAGGTATCGATCGGCGGAAGCTCGTTGATGACGCCGGTTTTCAGTTTCGATCCCAGATCAGCGGTCGCCGAGAATTGGCCTTTCGTAAGGCCATAAACGCCGTTGTCCTCGATGATGTAAATAACCGGCAGATTGCGGCGCATCAGGTGAATGAACTGTCCGATGCCGATTGAGGCCGTGTCTCCATCGCCGCTGACGCCGAGAGCCATCAGCGAACAGTTTGCCAGCACAGCTCCGGTCGCAACCGATGGCATGCGTCCGTGAACCGCATTGAAGCTGTGGGCGCGGCTAAGAAAATATGCAGGGCTCTTTGACGAGCAGCCGATACCGCTCAGCTTGGCAACCCGCTCCGGCTGAACTCCCATTTCGTAAAGCGCATCGATGATGCGCTCGGAGATCGCGTTGTGGCCGCAGCCGGCGCAGAGCGTTGTCTTGCCGCCGCGATAATCGAGCACGGTTAGCCCCAGGCGGTTTGTCTTTGGCGCGACAGGTGTAGTCGCCATTACTTCTCCTCCATTGCGGCAATTTCGTCGGTGACAGATCGTGCATCCAGCGGCAGTCCATCGAGACGCGCGACGCTCCTGAGCCTGGGCACCAGTTCACCGTCTAGATCCAGCTTGAGCAAGCTGAACAATTGAGCATCGCGGTTCTGCTCGACCACATACACCCGCTTATGCGAGCGTACGAAATCGGCAATCTCATTGGCGAATGGATATGCGCGAATACGCAGGTACTCGGTTGAGATCTTGTGCTCGTTGCGTAGCTGGTCGCGGCACTCAACCATCGCCCAATGCGAGCTGCCGAAGGCGATTATGCCAATCTCCGCGTGGGGCATGTTCTCAATGACGGGAGCAGGAACGTACTCGCGCGCGTGCTCAAACTTTCGCCGCAGGCGCTCCATGTTGTTCTCATAGTCTTCTGGTTTCTCGCTATATAGTGCACGCTCATTGTGCCCGCTTCCGCGAGTGAAATATGCCGCCGCCGGATGTTCTGTCCCGGGCAGCGTGCGGTAACCGATACCGTCGCCGTCCACGTCTTTGTAGCGGCTGAAGCTGCCAAGTTTCTTCAGGTCGTCGGCAGTGAGAACCTTACCGCGTTCGATCGGCTTGTCGGGATACGGAAATGGATCGGACATCCAATTGTTCATGCCGAGATCGAGATCGGACATCACGAACACAATGGTCTGGAATTTCTCAGCAAGATTGAATGCGTCCATCGCCATCTCGAAGCATTCGTGCGGCGACGAAGGGAAGAGCATGATGTGCTTGGTATCACCGTGCGACAGGAATGCGGTCGAGAGAATGTCGCCTTGCGAAGTGCGAGTGGGCAGTCCAGTCGATGGGCCGACCCGCTGGATGTCCCAAATCACGCCAGGAATCTCGGCGTAGTAAGAAAGTCCCGCGAACTCTGCCATCAGCGAAATGCCTGGACCGGAAGTCGTTGTCATCGCGCGTGCGCCGGCCCATCCGGCACCGATCACCATACCGATCGCGGCAAGCTCGTCTTCAGCTTGAACTACGGCGAACGTTGCCTTGCCGTCCGGCCCGATGCGGAAGCGCTTGAAAAACTCAATCATGTTTTCCGCGAGCGAAGATGACGGAGTTATGGGATACCAGCTAAGAACTGTACACCCGGCAAACACGCATCCCAGTGCTGACGCGGTGTTTCCGTCAATGATGATCTTGCCCTGATTCTTGTCCATGCGCTGGATGCGGAACGGATCTTGCTTGCTCAGACTGGAAGCCGCGTAATCAAAACCGGCCTGGGCCGCAGCAAAATTTAGATTTGCAGCCTTAACTTTTTTCGCGAATTGTTTGCGCAGCGCTTTTTCGACCTCGGCCATATCAATGTCGAGCAGCTTGGCCACGACCCCGACATAAATCATGTTCTTGACCAGCTTGCGGAGCTTGGCCTCGGGGCAGACCGGCGCTACCAACTTGTCGAACGGAACGGAATAAAAAATCAGATCATTGCGAAGGGAACTCAAGTTCAGCGGCTCGTCGTAGAGCACGGCCGCGCCTGCCGGCACTGCCAACACGTCTTCCCGGGCCGTCTCCGGGTTCATTGCGACCAGGAAATCAATTTCCTTTTTGCGGGCGACATAACCGTCTTTATTCGCGCGAATGGTGTACCACGTGGGCAGTCCGGCGATGTTCGAAGGAAAAAGGTTCTTGCCGGAAACCGGCACGCCCATCTGAAAAATACTGCGAAGTAGTACGGTATTTGAGCTTTGCGAGCCACTGCCATTTGCCGTTGCCACTTGGATGCTCATGTCGTTCACTACCGGCACCCGTGCCGTGCGTCCGGCGGCGTCGCGCAGCCCAACGTCAGTTGTAGCCATTACCTAGGGAGTCCTTCCTCTCATTGTTTGCACAATCGTTTGTGCAATGAGCAAAATCCCGCTGTAAATTTTGTCATTCCGAACTGCTCTGCGGTGTGAGCCTGCCCTGAGCGCAGCCGAAGGGATTCTGCAGTTCCGGCGGGACTACTTAAATTATACGGCAGCTAATTTGATGTAAGTAACTGGCGGGAAGCTTCGGGATTACGAACTGGGGACGGGAAGCTGAATGCATTTAGAGAATGGGCGAGCAGAGCTCAAAATGCTAAAGCTCACTGCTCCGTGAAGTACTGCGCCATCTTGCGGAACTTGTCGTAACGTGATGTCACGAGCTCCTGCGCTGACAGTTTCCTCAGCTCTTCCAGATTCTCTTGTAACGCCTCATCTACGAGCTTTGCCGCAGCGTCATGATCCGCATGCGCGCCCCCAGGAGGCTCGGGAACAATCGCATCAACACAGCCCAGTTCTTTCAGATCAGAAGCTGTGATCTTCAGAGCCTCTGCGGCAAGTTCCTTTTTTGCAGCATCGCGCCACATAATCGAGGCGCAGCCCTCGGGAGAGATAACAGAATAAATCGCATTTTCCATCATCAACACTCGGTCCGAAACGGCGATAGCCAAAGCACCGCCGCTACCGCCTTCGCCGGTGATGATCGTCACAATGGGCACCTTCAAACGCGCCATCTCGCGAAGGTTCAGAGCGATCGCTTCTGCCTGGCCGCGCTCTTCGGCTCCCAATCCAGGGTTTGCGCCGGTTACATCCACGAAGGTAAAGATCGGCCGCGAAAACTTTTCGGCAATGTGCATGGCCCGCAATGCCTTGCGATAGCCTTCAGGATTAGGCAAACCAAAATTCCGCAAAACCTTCTGCTTCGTATCCCGGCCTTTTTGCGTGCCGACGAGCAGAACTTCCTGATCATGAAATCTCGCCATGCCACACACCATCGCAGGATCATCTGCGAACCGGCGATCGCCGTGAATCTCGCTGAAATCGGTAAAGATTTTTTCGACGTAGTCCAGAAAATAAGGTCGTTGCGGATGGCGGGCAAGCTCGGTCTTTATCCAGGCTTCCCGGTGAGACATTTCCTTTCGCAACTGAGCAACACGTTCGCGTAATTCGTCGATTTCCTTCCGGATTTCGGCACTTTGCCCGTCGAGAGATTCCAGCTTGCCAAGCTGCTGCTCAATTTTCTCGAGTTCCTCCGGGGCGGCGGTGTCGATGGCGTCGCCGTTGTGGGAGGCACGCCGAGCCTCAACCATGGAAACCAGAAGTTGCGCTCCCGTGAGGACCGCTGTGATGTCGGCTGTCTTCATCAGATGTAGTTTCGCCGTGGCGATAACCACTCCTCAATGTGATCAGGTTTCTTAAAAAAGCCCTTAGCTTCTAGCTCCTAACGACTAGCAAACAGCGCCTGCTAAAAGCTAGGAGCTAGAGGGCTTGTGACGAAATCAATCGATCACTCTCACGGCTCCGCGTCCACAGAGTTCTTCTACGCGGCCGATGAAAGCTCTATCTGGCAGGACATTATAGCCTTCCGCTTCCATAACCACCATGAAATCGCCGGCGCGTTCCACGTCGAACAATACCTTAGCCTCGCCTTTTCGTTGAGAGAAAAGGAGATGCAGGTCTTCTACGGTGGATTCGGAAGCTTTCTCCAGCGGAATCCGGATGCGTAGCGAACGAGGAAGCGGCACCTTAGCTTCGTCGAGAGAGAGGATGTCGTTCACTGTGAGCTTGGGATTGGCGCCTTCCTCTATGCGCACGCCGCCTCGCACCAGGACGGGAACCTCCAGCTTCACTTTTTCTTGCAACTTGCGATATGCCTCGGGGAAGACGAGCATGTCAATCGATCCCGAGAGGTCCTCGAGTGAAGCCTGCGCATAGAATTCGCCTTTTTTCGATTTCAATACACGCAAATTCGTAATCATGCCCGCGGTTGTCAGGCTCTCATCTTTTCCGGTCGAGGCCTTCATGGCCGCAAGCTCGGCGGTAGTGAGGGCGCGCAGGTCTTCAAGTTTCTCGCGATATTTCTCGAGCGGATGTCCTGTAATGAAGAAACCGAGAATCTCTTTCTCATTTGCCAGACGTGTGTGCTCATCCCAGTCGGGAATTACCGGCAAGCGATCTTCCTGCGGATGCGAGTCTTCTTCCTGAAACACTCCAAATAAACCGTGTTGGCCTGATTCCGCATCGCGCTGAGCTTTCTGCGCATGATCCATGGCCTTGTCGAGTACCGCCATGAGCTGCGCGCGTCGGCCGAGCGAATCCATTGCGCCGCTCTTGATGAGAGATTCGAGAACGCGCTTGTTTAGAAGACGAAGATCAACTTTCTCGCAGAACTCGTAGATCGACTTAAACTTCCCATCCTGCGTGGGGCGGGCGCCCTCGCCCGCCAATGCCTTTCTGGCCGCGACAATCGACTCAATCGCATTGTGCCCAACATTCTTCACCGCTGCCAATCCGAAACGAATCGCACTCCCATGCGGCGTGAAATTGGCATCGCTGAGGGTGATGTCCGGCGGCTCGACCGCAATTCCCATCTCGCGGCACTCGTTGATGTACTTGACGACATCGTCAGTATTCCCAGTAACCGATGTCAGCAGAGCTGCCATGAACTCAACGGGATAATGTGTCTTCAAATACGCGGTGTGATACGCCAGCAACGCGTAAGCCGCAGAGTGCGACTTATTAAACCCGTAGCCTGCAAACTGGGCCATTAAATCGAAAATCTTTTCGACTTTTTTCTGGGGAAATCCACGGTTAACAGCACCGGTTACAAATCGCTCGCGCTGTGCCGCCATCTCTTCGGCAATCTTCTTGCCCATGGCGCGCCGCAGCAGATCAGCTTCACCAAGCGAATATCCGGCAAGCCGGTTCGCGATCTGCATCACCTGTTCCTGGTAAACGATCACACCCAGCGTTTCTTCAAGTATTTCTTTAAGCTCGGGCAGCTCATACTCGATCTTCTTCCTCCCGTGCTTGCGGTCGATGAAGTCATCGATCATGCCGCCCTGGATTGGACCGGGACGGTAAAGAGCATTCAAGGCCGTGAGGTCTTCGATCGAATTGGGCTTATAGCGTCGCAGTACGTCGCGCATCCCATGCGATTCAAACTGGAACACGCCGGAAGTCAGGCCGCTGTGAAAGACCTTTTCGTAGGTGACCTGATCGTGAAGCGTGATCTTTTCCAGTTCGATCTCCTCGCCGCGAGTCTGACGGATCAGCTTTAAGGCATCATCGAGAATCGTGAGAGTGGTCAGGCCAAGGAAGTCCATCTTGAGCAGGCCCATCTTCTCGATGGCGACCATGTCGAAAGCGGTGACGATTTCGTCGTTTTTCGTCTTGTAGAGGGGGACAAGTTCGTTGAGCGGGCGCGGAGAAATTACCACGCCTGCCGCGTGCATTCCGGCATTGCGGACGAGACCTTCCAGCTTTTTCGCCGTGTCGATCAGCTGCCGAATCTGCCCGTCGCCTTCATACGCCTGCTGCAGTGCCGGCGATTCCTTCAGCGCCGTCTCCAGCTTGATATTCAGCGTGTTCGGCACCATCTTGGCGATGCGATCCACATCGGCGTAAGGAATATCCATCGCGCGTCCAACGTCCTTGATCGCTGCCTTGGCAGCCATGGTTCCGAAGGTAATGATCTGCGCGACGTTCTCGCGTCCGTACTTGCGGGTGACATAGTCGATCACCTCACCGCGCCGATTCATGCAGAAATCCATGTCGATATCCGGCATGGATACGCGCTCGGGGTTCAAGAATCGTTCGAAGAAGAGTTCATATTGCAGCGGATCGAGATCCGTGATGCCGAGTGAATAGGAAACTAGTGAACCAGCCGCCGATCCGCGGCCGGGACCAACAGGAATGTTATGTTCTCTGGCGTAGCGGACAAAGTCCCAGACGATGAGAAAGTAGCCGGAAAACTTCATCTGCTGGATGATGCTGATTTCGCGCGCCAGCCGCTGCTCGTATTCCGCGATTCCGTGTTTCAGCTTGCCGGATTCCATCTGTGCCCGGATGCTTTCGAGACGACGCGCAAAGCCCTCACGCGAAACCTGCTCGAAGTAGCTGTCGAGCGTGTAACCGGCAGGAACATCGAAGTGCGGGAAAGGATTGCTTACTTTCGCAAGCTGGACATGGCATCGCTCGGCAATCGCCAGCGTACGCTTCAGAACGTCCGGCGAGTCTTTGAACACGTTGGCCATCTCATCATGGCTCTTGACATAGAACCCGGTGCCCTGGAACTTCATCCGGTTCGGATCTTGAATACTCTTGCCGGTCTGGATGCAGACCATCACGTCTTGAGCGTGCGCATCGTCTTCGCAGAGATAATGACTATCGTTCGTCGCCACTAACGGTACCCCGAGATCCTTCTCAAGTTTGAAAAGCGCAGGATGGATGCGGTGCTCCATCTCCAGGCCCTGATCTTGAATTTCGAGGAAGAAATTCTGCTTGCCGAAGATATCGGCGTAGGTCGCGGCAGCCGCTCGTGCCGCTTCGTACTTATCCTCCATGAGGAATTCAGCGACTTCACCTTTTAGACATCCCGACAGTGCGATCAGGCCCTTTGCATGCTCGGCTAGAAACTTTTTGCTCACTCGGGGCTTGTAATAGAAACCATGAAGTGATGCTTCAGAGGTAATTTTGACCAGATTGCGATAGCCCTCGTCGGTTTCAGCGAGAACCAGCAAGTGGTTATAGGTATCGCCGTCGGGTGCTGTTCGCTCGATCCGATGATCATCTTTCTTACAGACGTACAGCTCACAGCCGATGATCGGCTTAACTCCTGCGGCCTTTGCCGCATTCACGAAGTGGACGGCGCCAAAAATATTCCCGTGGTCCGTCATGGCGACGGCAGGCATGCCCAGCTCTTTAACCCGTCGGCAGAGTTTCTCGACGTCACAAGCGCCGTCGAGCATGGAGTAGTCCGTGTGGAGATGGAGATGAACGAACTGAGACATCGTTATTCAAATTTTACTGTGCTGTGTTAAATGGGGGAAGACGAAAGGCAGTATCTGACCGTCCAGAAGCCGCGTCAATCGTGTGCATTCCTGTGGAATTCATGGCTTTTATTCGTGGTGCTGACAACCTTAACCACAGAGGGCGCGCAGCGCGCAGAGAAAAGCCACAGAGAAGAAAAAGGGCGGCTGTTACGCCGCCCTAAACAAAATTAGGGACAAATTACTTCGAATACACGAAATGCCCGCGGCGGTTCTGCTGCCAGCATTGTTCGCTGTGCTCGGTGCAGAACGGCTTTTCCTTGCCGTAGCTCACGGTCTTAATCCGGTCTGCTGAAATGCCCGCGGCTACAAGCGCATTCTTCACGGCGCTGGCGCGATTGTCACCCAGAGCGAGGTTGTATTCGGTTGATCCGCGCTCATCGCAGTGTCCTTCGATCGTGAAACTGACATTCGGGTGCTGCTGCAAGAACGCTACATTCGACTGGATCGATGCTTGCTGATCAGCGCGAATATCTGACTTGTCGTAGTCAAAGAAAATGTCCTTAACGTTCTGCGCGAAAAGCTGCTCGTCAGTAAGCGAGCTCTGCGTCGGTGGCGGCGGTGGTGGCGGCGGAGCATTCACTGTAACCCGCGCCGTGGCCGTTTGTGTCCCACCCGCACCTTTCGCGGTGAGCGTATACGTGGTCGAGTCAGTCGGCGTGACCTGTTGCGAACCGTTCGGCTGCACTGCACCCACACCGCTGTCGATGCTGACATCTGTAGCATTCGTCGTTTGCCAGGTCAGTGTGGTCGACGCTCCCTTGTCAACCGTGTCAGGACTCGCTGTGAGCGATGCTGTAGGCGCCGGTGGTGGAGGCGGCGGCGGTGGTGGCGGTGGAACCGTTTTCTTGTGGCACGCCCCTAGGAAAATGATTGCCCCGAGTGCAAGCACCAAGGCAAGACATCTAAGCGTAGCTTGTTTCAATTTTTTCCTCCCGAATCATTTGCGCGTTTTATGATCGCGCGGCTCAGTTTTATGAAAGCGGAGTTAATGCAACAAATATCAGGAACTCTGTTGTAAGCACAAGTATTAAATCTACTTCCAGCTCCAGTCCGGTTCCGAATTGCTGCCCGAAGTCGTCAGCTGCTTCTGATTGCTGCCATCGGCAAGCATGGTCCAAATCTCCAGGGAGCCGGACCGATTGGATTGAAAGACAATGTGACGCCCATCCGGCGACCACGATGGAAAATCGTTTCTGCCGCCATCATGCGTCAACTGCACCCACTGCTTGTTGACGATATCCATGATGTAGATGTCCTGGGCTCCGGGCGCGCCGGGGCCATAGTGGCGCATCCACGAAAAGACCAAAAATTGCCCATTCGGTGACCATGAAGGCGAAACCGCGTAGCCCTGGTCGGTCATCTGTTGAACATTGGTGCCATCGGAATTCATGATGTAGATCTGTGGCAGACCGCTGCGGCCGCTGACCCATGCGATCTGCGATCCCGTCTTGCGGTTCCACACCGGCGAAACGTCAGGGCCTTTGGAGTTGGTAATGCGGTGCAGGTTTCCGCCGGATTGATCGATTACATAAATCTCAGGATCACCAGAGCGTGACGATGAGAACGCCAGTTGTCCTCCGTTGGGAGACCATGCCGGAGAGAGATTGGTTCCAGCGAAGCGTTGGAAAGAAACCAGCCGGTTCAGGTCGAACGAGAACATGCGAATCTCCCACCCAGTTCCGGTAAATGAGCTAAAAGCCAGGCGAGAGCCGTCCGGCGAGATATGTGGAGAGAGGGAAATCGATCCCAGAGTAGTGATCGGGTGCTGGTTCATGCCGTCATAATCCATGCCCCAGATTTCCTTGTGACCGCTGCGCGAGCTCACAAAGTAAATTTGAGTTTCGGCAATGCCGTTAATGCCTCCGCCAAGCCGGAAGATGATCTCATTTGCAAACTTGTGTGCAATTGTCCGCGAAGCTTGCGTGGTTGGGGCATCTGTGTATTGTTTGCCGAGCACCTGCGGCGAAGCGGTATTCTTGACGTCATACAACCAGCCTTGAACCGTCAGGGCATTGGCGGAAGCGCCAACATTTCCGAATACCAGCATCGCTGCATTCACAGGCGCAGCGCTCCACGCGTCGAACTTGACTTCCTGAGGAGACCCGATTGGCCCGAGTGGATAAAAGCTCTTTGAAACCATATCGAAGATGCCGGCATTGTCGAGATCGTTCCAGAGCGTGTCGTTGAAGGTCTTGAGCAATTCGGCAGTTCGCGGGTCCTGGCCTGAGGCCTTGAAATCTGGGACAGCGATGCGGATTCGTTCGACACCGAGTCCGGTGCCGGTTTTGATCCAATCCTGCGCCGAGCAGTTATTGGCAACCGAGAACAGGAGCAGAAGAACGAAAGGGAATGACGTAACGAAGTTCATTGCCCGAACTACACTTCTTTTATTCCGATAAGATTCCTGATTCAAGAAAAACTCCTGTAGCCTGATTTGGTTCCTCTTGCTTTTCTTTGCGTTCTTTACGCAAAGAACTGCCCGCAAAGAACGCAGAGGTTCATCTTTTAAAGTCAAACCAGAATTCAACGCTTACTTTGCTGCCTGAGTAATCCGGCGGCAGTGGGCCGAAGGTATCGATTCTTTGCAAAGCGCGTAGCGCCGAAATGTCCAGAGACGGCACGCCGCTCGACTGCTCGACCTGAATGTGCGACGGCCGGCCATTGCGATCGATATCGAATGTGATGTACACCCGATTTGCGCTCTGAATTCGCGGATCGACCTCGTACTTCAGCCAATTCTCAGACACCTTCTGATTTACCACTCGCACATACCAGGCAAATCGAGACCCGAAATCGCCTCCGCCGCCAGTGAAGCCGAACCCACCTTTCGCGCCACCAATGCTGAACAGCGAATACGGCCCGCTGACCGGTCCGCCTTCGCCGAAGGGAACAACATTGCTTGCCTCTTCCTGCGGCTCCGGTTGTGGTTTGCGCTGAGTTTCTGTGGGCTGCTTTACGGGTTTTTTCTTCGCATTCTTCTGCGGAATTGCGATGGCTTCCGGTTCCTCGACCGCGGGCTTCGGCTGTGACTTTGATACCCCTTTCGATTCCGTTGCCAGCACATTCTGCGTCTGCGTGGGATTCGCAGGCAGCGGCACCGTGCTTACCAGGGTCACTCCCATCGCGCTCCCACCGCCTCCGGCGCCCCAGCTCGCCCCGTGACCGCTGTGCGCGATGAATGCATACCCAATGATTGCCAGCGCGACACCCACATGCAAGCCGGCCGACCACGCGAGGTTATGACCCCAGCGTTCGTGCTCGAAGAAAATTTCACCGGTTGGCATGGGACTCAAGCGGCTGGGTGACGACACTCACATTCGTAATGCCCGACTGCTTCACGGCATCCATGACAGTCGCGAAGGCGCCGAAAGGCACGTCCTCATCAGCCCGCAGAAAAATTGATTGGTGCTGTGGATCGCGAACTTTCTGTTTCAGCGCTGTACCGATCGCGTTAATGTTTATGGGATCGTTGCCCAGGAATACCCGCTGTTGTTTGTCGATGCTGATCACCATGCGTTCTTCGGTGATCTCTTTCACCGTCCGTGTCTTCGGTACAGCGACCTCAATGCCTGATTGCAGCACTGGCGCAGTCACCATGAAGATGATCAGCAGTACGAGTACGACGTCCACCAGCGGAGTGATGTTGATGTCGGCGAGGGCAATTTGTGTGCGACCATTGGGTGCGGTGAACGCCATTAACGCCGCACCTCTTCGGGAATGCGCGACGCCACGGGCTGACGCTCGACTGCATTTAGCATTTCGAGCGAGAAGTCGTCGCAGCGGGCGGCGAAATCACGGATCGAGCCGCCGATCAGGTTGTAGGCGATAACCGCCGGGATAGCGACCACCAAGCCCCCCGCAGTCGTGATCAAAGCCTCCGAAATTCCAGGAGCAACGGCCCGCAGGGTTGCCGCGCCACTGGTTCCCAATCCGTGGAAGGCGTCGATAATTCCCCATACCGTTCCGAACAGACCAACAAACGGCGTGACTGCACCCGTAATCGCGAGCCAGGGGACGTTGCGCTCGAACCGTGTCATTTCTTCCGACGATGCGATCTGCATTGCGCGTTGAACCGACAACGGATTTCTCAACCCACCTGTCGAGCCCACTTGCCGTTCGAATTCCCTGAACCCCGACTGGAACACTCCCACCAGCGGGCTGGGGCGGAATTGCTCAGAAACCGCGTTCATGTCCTGCAGCCGCTGTGCACGGCGGAATGTGCGCAGGAACCTGCCGCTCTGCACCCGGGCGCGCTTAATCACGCTCCACTTGGAAAGAATAATCGACCATGAGACCAGGCTAAAGGCCAGCAGGATCACTAGCACAGCTTGAGCCACAGCCCCGGTTTCGCGTACGAGATCGATGATCTCGCCGCCAACAAAGAGAGCAGGGAATAGATACAAATCCATGATTTTCAGGGAAGCGCCAGAACACGATTATAAAGCAGGTTTTCTGCGGCTTCTGTGGACGTATTCAATCCATCAATGTGAAAACTGACAGGCGCTCGTCACCGCGGAGCGGCGCATCTTAATGCCGTTGAGAAAGTATGCCGAAATCTGGGAACTCTGGTAAGTTCCGCTCTGGAGGATGTATGCCCCACTATGGCCTATTGCGCGATTACCGGTTTGAGGATCTCAATACCGAAGACGATATTCGCGGCGCTGGTATTTACGGACGGAATGACGAGAAACTCGGGACCGTCCACGACGTCATTTTCGACCATTCTACAGGAGCTATCAGGTATGTTGTGGTCGACACGGGCGGCTGGTTTTCGAGCAAGGAGTTCTTAATTCCTTCCCATCGGCTGCACGCTTCCGCCGAACATGAAGGCGCATTTGCGGTGAATTTAACCAAGGATCAGATCAAAGGATTCCCGAAGTATAAAGATTCTGACCTCGAATCTCCGGAAAAATGGGATCGGTACGAAAAGGAATTTGATCAAGCCTGGCATACCGGCCCAGTGCAACATCGTGCGGGGTCAGACCGCGATATTACCCCTACTCCCGATGAAATGCCGGCGGAACCTGGATCAATAGGCAGTCAGCTCACGCCGAGCGAGAGGGCCGAGGCCAGCAGTCGCATCATCCCGGCTGGCGCAGACGAAGTTACGATCCAATCGAGCGCTTCAGGGATCGGTTCACGCTGGCTGAATTTTGAGGGCCGGCTAAGGCAGCGTAGGCGGGACATCACTCGCGCCTGCACCACCTGCGCTGTTGGACCTGCATCGGACCGGGCGGCAGAGAGCGTCGCAGACGAGCGCAAGGCTGTGTGAGCTCTTCTTCGGCCAAACGCAGGATTTCCTTCGTGTAACTTCGTGCCCTTCGTGGTTGAAAAAAGATCAAATAACCACCAAAGGATCACGAAGAAACCCAATTACCGGCACTTTCCCCATCCCAGAATTGCTGGCATTATTCTTGTGTAGTCATGCAAGTCCGCCATGTGCGCCCAAAGCACAGGTTCGATGCCAGCCGTCAGCTCGGGTGTATTTCCAAGCCTGATCTTCGTCCATGGCAGCGAACAACGGAACCTTGCCCTCGATCACACTCCCTTCACCATCGGCCGCAAGATGGACAAAGACCTGGTTATTGCCGACCCCCGGGTCTCTCGCGATCATGCGCTCGTCATTTCCGAGAACGGCAGCTTTTTTGTTCAGGACCAGGGCAGCAAGCACGGAACATTCGTTAACGGCGAGAAAGTTGACCGCAAGGTGCTGGAGCGAAACGACCGCCTGGAGTTCGGTGCACGTGACACCATTTACGCGATCTTTCATCCGCAGCAAGTCAGGTCGAACACGGCGCGTGATTTCCTGAGTCAAATTTCGGGAATCCACATTTCAGGCGAAGTCAGCGACTTGGAGAAGACGAAAATCTTTCTCGAAGCTGCCCGCAAGCTAAACACAACAGGTGTGCTGGATGAAATTCTGCTCACGTTGGTCGATACGACCTTGAAGCTGACGGGCGCAGAGCGCGGCTATGTTTTCCTGAAAAACAAAGCTGGAGAGCTGCGGCTTGCGGCTGGGCGCAATTTCCGGGGCGAGATCCTGCTGGATGATACGACCATTTCTCATTCGATTCTCGACGATGCTCTGCGGTCCAACTCGGAATTTCTTTTAAGCGACACCAGCCGCTCGCTCGACCTCGCCGATCGTCAAAGTATCGTGGCCTACGACTTGCGGACTGTTATCTGCATTCCGCTCCGCAAGCTGCAGGTGCAGACTCGCGGCCGCGGGGAAACCGAGCCCATGGCTGCAGGCGAAGTGATGGGAGCGCTCTACGTTGACTCGCGCTTTGCCTCGCGCGACATTTCGAAGGTCAGCGGAGATATCCTGCACGTCGTCGCGACCGAAGCCGCTTCGCTGATCGAGAACGCTCGCCTGGTACAGGCGGAGGAGGAGTCCCGTCGGTATCAGCAGGAGCTGGCAATCGCGGCATCAATCCAGCAGAGATTGATGGCTGTAACAATTCCGGAAGTCCCCTTCGCGCGATTGGCCGGGAAGAATGTTTCATGCAAGGAGATAGGTGGCGACTTCTTCGATGCGGTAAACACGGACGACGGGCTCGCCATTGTGCTGGCGGATGTTGCTGGCAAGGGAGTCTCCGCTGCACTGCTGGCTTCGACTTTGCAAGGGATGATCTACTCGCAGCTTGTTGCCGGAACCCCTCTGACGGAGATTGCTGGGTCCGCGAATCGCTTTCTCTCCAGCAAACATATTGGCGAAAAGTACGCGACCGTAATCGTTGCCCGGCTTCGCCGCGACGGTGAACTTGAATTCGTGAATTGCGGGCACATTCCGCCGTTACTTATTTGCGGCAATGAAGTGATCCGCCCTTCGCACGGGAACCTTCCGATTGGCCTGTTGGCTGATGCTGAATACGCAAGCGATCACTTCAGCTTGCACCACGGGGACCGTCTCGTATTGGTGACGGACGGAGTAACTGAGGCTGAAAATGAGGGTGGGGAGTTCTTCGAGAATGAGCGCCTGGAAATCGCAGCCAAGGCGGGCGACATGCATGCGATCTTCGCGGCCGTCTCGCGTTTCTGCGGCAACACTCCGCTCAACGATGACTGTACGGTTGTCGAAATGGTGTATTCCGGACCATAAGTAATCGTTTCAATTTAGAATTGCGCGTTCCTCCGGAGGTGCGAATGCGACATTGCGCTTTGCTGCTGGTCACGGTTTTCTTCTTC
>Ga0070741_10001032_pt1 | contig 90553 bp, 83 predicted proteins | sample Coa_R1_4_FD_66440 | JGI IMG/M metagenome (GOLD analysis project Ga0070741, IMG submission 66440) | Surface soil microbial communities from Centralia Pennsylvania, which are recovering from an underground coalmine fire - Coalmine... | ecosystem: Environmental > Terrestrial > Soil > Unclassified ... | reverse complement strand
ACCTTGCTGCCTGTGGAGCACTGAATCCGCTGGACCACAAAAGCCAACTACATCGCAGGGACGCTTTATGGCAGGTAGCCAAATACGGACGGCCCGTGGGTCCATTATTCAATGACATTCCGGATTACGATCCCACGTCGGTTCTCTTGCGCATGGATGACATTGAACGCCTCATTACCGACCATCACATTTCCGGATTCACCATCGGGCCGCATCCCTTGGCATACAGGAGAGAGGACCTGAAGCAAATGAATCTGTCGACTCTTCGCCACGCTAAAACTCGAAAGCCGGGCGCGCCAGTCCAGACCGCAGGAGAGGTGACCGTAAAGCAAAGACCGGGTACGGCGAAAGGCATTGTCTTTTTGACCCTGCACGACGAAACCGACTTTTGTGACGTAGTCGTGAAGCCCGCCGTGTATGAGCAATACCGGGCACTCGTCAACAAGTGCAAATTTCTACGGGTGCACGGAAAGATACAGAAAGTCGAAAATGCTAAGGAGCGCGGAGCGTATGTTGTCTCGATCAACGCGACACAATTGTTCTCCTTGGATTTTCCAAAGATTGAAACCCGCCCGCGCCATTTCCACTGACAGACGAAATCGCACGGAGGACTATTCACGATTGACGATGGTCATTTGTGGGCATAGAGTTCAGGTCGACAGCGAGTTGGCAGGTCCGGGTGGAGAGACCCCGGATGGAGGGGGGTTGCCGCTCGCTGCTGCTACGCTGCTCACTCGTCCTCGCAGTCAATACCGAAGGCCTTCAGGACATCCGTAGGCACATATTTCTCATCCTTATAGCGGAGTACCCAGTCCCGCAGCTTAGGGGAATTTGCGTATTCCTCTGGCGCGAGCTTCAGTTCTCGCACCACCTCGTCGAAAGAACTAGCCTGCATCGGCGCGTGGGTGGCCAATGGATTTGTAAACCGCCGATTTACCCGCTTCATCTCACACCTTTTGAGGATACGATACCGGAAATCAATATTGTTCGTGAAAAAGCCAGCGCAGTAAAAGCGTATGATTGCCCTCAGCCCACTGCGTTGCGGGGTGAGGCTATGGATAAAGTTGGCCAGCCGCGGGATCTGCTTTTACCGGAAGAGCGTACACGCCGTGTCCGCCGTTCCGCATCGCTCGCTTTTGCGTTCGCCGCACTGGTACTCCTGGGCGTTGTTTTCGTTTCCCGTATAACTCCACAAACGACATTCTTTCTGTTCATCGCTTTTGCCCTGGCCATCATTATTTTTGTTCTCTTGATGGCCTGGGTCTCCGGCCAATTGCGACGTGAGGAACGCGCGACCACGAACACACTGCAAACCAGAGAGCAGGCATTCCAGCAGATGGCGGATAACATCCAGGAAATCTTTTGGGTGATTGATGCCGGGACAAAGCAAGTGCTCTACGTCAACAACGCCTACGAAACCATCACCGGACGAACTCGTGAATCCCTGACTGCTGAGCCAACTTCGTACACGAACGTGATTCATCCGGATGATCGCGCCCATGTGCTGTCGAAGCTTGATGAAGCCACGCGGAACGGACACTTTGACGAACAATTTCGTATCGTCACCTCCAGCGGCACGATCCGCTGGGTATGGTCACGAGGCTTTCCGCGTCGCGAAGATGATGGGAGAATTACTCGCCTCGGAGGTACCGCTCTGGACATCACCGCGCTCAAAAGAGCCGAAGCGCAGGTGGAAGCCAACCTGGTAATTGCGCAATCCGCGCGCGCCGAAGCGGAGGCCCTGAGCAAAGCGACCCTCGCCCTTACCCAAGACCTGCGCATGGACTGTGTGATGGATGCATTGCTGCGGTCGCTGGCTGAACTGGTTCCATTCACCTGTGCACGTGTCCTGGTTGGAGACGGGGGGCCTCACGTGTTGGCGCTTGGGGAGCAGTTTCTCCCATCAAGGCCAAGGCAAGCTGGCAACGCCCCTCTTACTTTCAGCGCCGAAGAGTCACCATTCCTACAGCGCGTCCTCACCGGAAAGCAGAGTGTCTTAATACCGGACAGCCGATTGGAGCCGGACTGGCCGTCATTTAAGGGTCACTGCGAATTGCGCTCCTGGTTGAGCGTCCCACTGGTCACGTCGAAGGAGTACCTGGGCTTCCTCTCGGTCGGTCACTCCGAGCCAAACCATTTCACGGCCGACCATCTTCGACACGCGCAACTGCTCGCCATTCCGGCCGCAGCCGCTATCCAGAATGCCCGCTTGTTTGCCACGGCCGACATCTATGGTTCGGAATTGGAAAAACGACTTGCCGATCTACAGACGGTGGAGCGTGCGCTTACGCAATCCGAGAGCGAGCGGCGAGTTTCCGAGGAAAAGTTCCAGAAGATCTTTTATGCCAGTCCTATCCCATTCTCTATCACCACTTTCGAAGAAGGCCGGTTTTTGGAAGTGAATGCCGCTTTCGAGCGTAGATACGGATACCTGCGCCAGGAACTTATCGGCCATTCCGTACATGAATTGCGATTCTGGGCGGATCAGAATGATCGCAACTTGCTTCTTTCGCAACTTCGGCAGGGCCGGCCCGCCCGCCAGATCGTTACCAGCCTTCGCTGTAAGTCGGGCGAGGTCAAACTCACAGCCTATTCTGCTGATCGAATTCAGTTCGACGGCAAGAATTGCATTTTCGCCGTATCCGAGGACATTCTGGCTCGAGAACCCGGTCCACTCAACTGACTTCGGCCCTAGTTTGTGAATGTCCACGATTCCGACCGAAAAAAATAAATTGCAACACCTTTGCCCGGAAATGGGACAGGATACGGTCAACTGCTTTTGTGAGAAGTTGCTGTGCCATCCGCAATCAGTAACCGCGTCAGCATCGCGTGCCGTTCAGTTGCGAAACGTCGCTCCGATTGGTTTCGTTTCCCAGCATTGTCAGAATTTATCACCTGTCAGATAAGTCGAATTCCGCTCTGTGCGGCAGTCGGACATTCCGCAAAAGCTACACTTCACTCTCGCCATTTCGCAAACTTTCCACTCGCTCGTGACGACACTATTTAACAAGAACGGAATTCTCATGAACGAACTCATCCGGCGGCCCGGATGAGCCGGGCCCCCATATTTCATTTTTTTGGAATGGTGCTTTATGTCGAGCCCCATAAGAACGCGACGGACTTTCCGTTGGCCAGGAACGGCACACGAACTTGTCCGCGAACATTTGGCCAAACCGCAGGGTCAGCGTTTGGAGGAAGATGAGATGAAGGCGCTGGTATCTAGACTGCTGGAGATTTCCGGAAATCCCAGAAGGGCGTGTTGGCGGTTTGTGCGTAATGCAGGCATAACTTCCAGGCGGAATTATCGGCAATGGACAAAGCCGGAACAGCAGAGGCTGCTTGATCTGATGGCCTCGCACAGCCTGGCTGAAGTCACCATCCTATTACGGCGCTCGGTAACCTCGATCCGGGCCATGCTTCACAGGCTGGGAGCAAGTGCGCGCATGGGCCAGGATTGGTTTACCAAGCACACCCTGGCCGAGGCCTTGCACGTCCGCAGTGAGGAGGTACAGAAGTGGATTGATCGGGGATGGCTGAAATCCAGGGTCGTTCCAACCAGCGGTTTAAAGCGAGAGGTTATTGATGCCGATGACTTCTGCCAATTCTGTAAACAGCACCGCTCCGAGATCGTGGGAAGGCGACTAAACATGGAGCGACTCAGTTTCGTACAGACGTTTGTGTTTCCGCCCAGCCACATGGAACTGCTTGCGGTGCGAGAAGCGAAAAAAGAACATGCCGCCTATGACCACCAGCTACGGAAAGAAGTTGCCCCGGCTTCCGAAGACGGGTCGAATTCCACGGCTTAGATTTGCAGAAGCCGACTTCTCGGTAGTTATGGTGTCTGAGTGAGTGCATTTGGCGAAAATGCACCAGCCACGATCCGCCAATTTCAGGTCGGTTAAAGCCTGGGGCTCGCGGGCATCTCGGAGGCCCGCGCCAGTGCTTGCGTGTCGAGATATTCCCGAATGTTCGTCAGTTTGCCATTTCGAACGGTAATGGCAAAGACCCAATGGTCCTCGAACGTCTTATTCGTCGCTTTGATTCTCCCCGTGGCGGAGCCGAGGACCATAACCCGGTCTCCCTGGACTATGAACTCAGGGGGCTCCGGGAATGAAGTTTCCAATGTTTCGTTAGCCTTCAGAACTAAGTTCTCCAATCCCGCGTGTGCGCGGTGCGTGCCGGCCAGCGGCCAGTTCTCGCCCGGAATGATCCACTCAATATCTTCGGTAACCAACGCCAGCAGATCTTGCTTGTCGCGGCGACCGACTGCCGCAAGAAAATTCTTCACAATCTGGACATTCTTTTCGGTGCTCATCGAAATCCCTCCTTTCCCTTTCATCAAGTGTGACCGGTCTAATGCGACGTTGGAAACCATCCTTATCGGGCCAAATCGCGCGAGCAGAGAAGTGATTACTGCTGCTTCTTGAACAAATCCTGAAAGATAAGCTGACCCCAAGTGCGGTCGCGTGCGTGCACCAGCGCGCCACCCTCGTTGAACTTTCCCAGGTTGACGGGTGCGAACCCGAGTTGTTTGGCCAAATCCGCCACGGGAGAGATCGCGTCATCGTCGTCGCTCGACAGAAAGACGACACGATGGCCGCCCTCGACGATCGGGTCAGTAGCCAAAATGGCTGCACCCAGGTGATTGAAAGCTTTTACGAGCTTAGCTCCGGTGAACGCCTTCGCGACGAAAGCGGAGGACGGGAGTCCTCCCAGTTTTTCAGGGGCAACACCAAACGCGTTCGTCGCGTCGATAACCGTCTTGCCTTGCCAGCTCGGCAGGGCCTTCGCCACCTCGCGATGTTCCCCGAACGGGACCGCCAGGATGATGGTGTCGGCCTCAAGTGCATCCTGCAGCGACCTGGCGAGGACCGTAGGTCCAATCGCCCAAGCCTGCGGCGCCAACGCCTCAGGCGGCCGGCGACTCGCGACGGTCACGTTGATGTTTTTTCGAGCGAACGCGTGGGCGAGCGCCTGGCCTATCTTGCCGAATCCGATAATTGCATAAGTCATACTATTTCTCCGTTCCGCGTTGATATTTTGTCCCCGGCCCTTAACAGCGCCGGGGACGATCTGCACTTGCCGCGTCAGACCTGGGCCATGCCCCCATCGACGGCGAGTTCTACGCCGGTGATGTAGGAGCTTTCTTCGGAGGCGAGAAACACGACCGGGGCCGCAATTTCCTCGGGCTTGCCTCTGCGGCCGAGTGGAACCTGCGTGGTGAACCCTGCTATCGCTTGTTCCATCATTTCAGGGGGGATGCCCGCTTTCTCAAGTGCCGCAGTTTCGATTGGTCCGGGGCTTACCGCATTCACGCGGATTTTGCAGTCTTTTAGTTCCGCGGCCCAACTACGAACGAAACTGCGGACAGCCGCCTTAGCCGCGGCATAGACAGCAAACGTTGGCAATCCCATTACGTTCGCGACTGAGGTGTTCAGGATGATCGAACCCCCATCTTTGAAGAGGGGAATGGCCTTCTGCACCGTGAAGAATGTTCCTTTCGCATTTAAATCGAAGGTTTTGTCGAAATGAGCTTCGGTAGCCGCTCCAATGGGTGCGACTTCACCCCGGCCCGCGTTTGCGAAGAGTACGTCGATGTGACCGTGTTTCTCCTTCACCACGGCATAGAGCCGGTCCAAGTCCTCTAGGCGCGTTACGTCGCCCGTGACTGTCGTGACGTGTTTTCCAATTAAGGCTGCGGCCTCTTTCAGCTCATTTTCTCGGCGGCTTGTGATTACGACGAGGGCACCTTCTCCCACGAAGCGTTTGGCTGTGGCCAAGCCAATCCCGCTACTTCCGCCTGTGATTACTGCAACTTTCCCTTCAAGCTTTGCCATAATGACTCCCTTCGTATTCAGTACACTAGGGTAGATTCTTTGGCGGTGGACGAGAACTGCCCAGGAGTCCTAATATTTTGTCTATTCGTCCAAACGAGAGAGGCTAAGTTGGATTCGATAACGGACATCTTTACAACGATGCACGTAACCGCTTTCGGTCTGCACAGGCTCGAAGCCACAGCCCCGTGGGGTATAAAACAGGAAAACCAGACCGAAGAAAAAGTCACGTCTTCCGACAAGAAGATGTCACCCACGGACTTGGCGCACTTCGCCATGCTTTCGCGCGGCAACTGCTGGCTGAGTGTGGAAGGGATTGCGGAGCCGATTCCCCTCACCGGTGGTGATTGCTTTTTACTGGCTAAGGGGACTTCGATTGTTTTGCGCGACAGCCTCCGAACACGTCCGAGGTGGAGTTTCCGCGAGATCGGGGCCAAGGCTAACGGCAATGTCGCTCTTTGTGGTGGCGGTGGCTCACCGACGACAATTGTCTGTGGATCCTTGAGTTTCGATCGCGCCAGCCTGAAGCCGATCACTCAGTTATTGCCGAGCTTCATTTTGATGAAGGCCGATCAGGCACGCACGCTTGCTCTTCACACCACAGTGCAGGCGCTCGCGTCAGAGATGGAAGAACAGGCGCCGGGATCTGAAGTCGTCGCGAGTCGGCTGGCTGAGGTTCTGGTTGTCCAGGTACTCCGGACGCATATCGCGTCGGGACCGGAACGCAACAAAGGATGGCTTCGTGCAATTTTCGATCCTCAAATAGGCATTGCTCTGAGTGCCATTCACGACAGAGTGAATACGCCCTGGACGGTCGAATCCCTGGCCGAAGCGGCGGGCATGTCTCGCTCCGCATTTGCACCACGTTTCAAAGAGCTGCTCGGACAAACGCCGCTGGAATACGTAACGGAGTGGCGGATGCAGAAGGCGATACAGCTAATTGAACGGCGTGACAAAAAGCTCCCAGAAGTCGCTCGATTGGTCGGTTACGAGTCCGACGCCGCATTCAGTAAGGCGTTCAAGCGAGTTGTCGAGGCCAACCCAGGTGAATACCTCAAACGTGGTTATCAAAACAGAGGCCATGTCTGAATGGCGGAGGTATTTGAATTGCAGAATCCCGAGTTTGGCGCCAGGTCTGAGCATCATGAAAGTGTGTTCTGCCAATGAGATCGGTTCTCCAAGCGCCTCGCATCTGGAACGAACCAACCGAAGCAGACCAAGATCAGTCCCGGTAAACGGGCTTCTGGGAAAGGAACCGAATGGCCGACGGCTAGAACTTCAAACCAATCTTGGTGAACTCATTCTGGGTTGTCTATGAATGGGAAGTTATGCCGGAAGCTGGGTGAGGAACTCACCCAGCTTTGCCGTGGCCTTGAACTGCGGGATTGGATCCAGCCGCTTGAATGCGCTCGTGAAAGCGTTGGAAAGGCTCCACATAGTTCGCGCCGCGAATTCCGGATACTCCGGCTCGAAGTACTGGCGATGTACCTCGGGCAACAAGCTCCGAGGAGCATTCAATTTTCCTTCCACGAACGCCGTGTACAGAACCAGCTTTGCCTGATCGTCGCTGATTCGCGTTCTGCGCCAGCTTTCGACTTGCCGTTGCATCGGCTCGAAGTTTCTCTGGATGCGGTCCACCCCTACTGCTAGCGTGTCGATCAGGTTGAAGCTCTTGCTGTGCTTGGCCAGCACTGGCGTGAACTCTCCGCTAAACGCCATGTTCGAACATACGAAGACTCGGATTCCGACCGTGAGTCCGAGTCTGAGGGATTTATCGTGCGAATTTCGGATACCGATGGAAAATCTGCACCCGTCCATCTGGGTTTCCAGATCAAGCACTCCGAACATCTTCATGCCATCGAATGAGACGGCATATTCCTCATTCACGGCGCCGATGTGCCGGAAACTGAGCGTTTCGGCCAACGCCTCAATGATTTCGTGGTGAGGAATAGGTATATGGGTTGATGTTGCTTCGGGAACGGGAATTTTCGCCAGTTCCGTCCGCCCTATTTTGGGCAAAGGGCCTGCGATAAGGGTTCCATTACTCATGGATTGTCTCCTTTGTTTGGTTGTGTTGTGGTTGGTTACACCGGAAGCGAGTGATTGCTCCGGCTAAGTCAGGCTGAAGAGCGACCCTTGCTCCGGAATCGCTGAACGGGGACGACGGCCGCGACGCCCGAGCACGGATGCCTCTTGACCGAAGATCGACGGCACAAATTCGCCGCGAACTTTCGTTGGGTGAGTTGGATCAATCTCATCGATAACAACGGGATGGCCTGCACCTGCGGTAGGAAACAACTTCTGATGCTCTGCATTGAGTGCTTTCCAGACCGCGTCCGCGCTCTCGCCGATGCCGTTTCTTTCTACTAATTCTCGTGCCATTGCTGAGAGCATGTCATCGTCTTCGTCGATGGTTTGCAGTCCTTCACCGGCAAACTTGCCTTCCATAGTCAAAGCGACCAGAAGCTTCTTTCCCATGTGCCGCAGACAAGCCGTCTGCATGGTTCCTTCCTGGCACATGAACTTCACGCGGACCGGGCTATTCTGACCGATTCGCCACGATCTCCGGCTGGCCTGTCGCAGCGTGTGTAATGAGTAACCCGACTCATAGAAGATGATGGTGGGAAAGTCGAGCAGATCCAGACCAGTCTCAACCAACTTGGGATGCGCAATGACGACTTGCACTCCATTTCGGACTTGTCTCGCATACCATGCTTCACGTTTCGAGGTGTCGACACTCGCCCGCAATACGGCGGAACGAATCCCTTCATCGCTGAGAATCTTCTGCAGGCGCGCAGTGACGTCGTGCTTGTGTGTGTAAACGGCAAAGACCTGGCAGCGACGGCCCTCCGCCAGTTCCATCTTGATTTCTTGAATGAGTTGGCGTTCTTTGGAGTAAAGACGATTCTGCGGCAGGTCTCGTGTCTCGGCGATCACAAATCGGACTTTGCGTTTCACTTCACCGTCGAACTCCGTTCCGTAGAGCGTCCCGAGGCCATACGGATGGTCCGGATAGACCAGCAAGGTATTGAGCATGGTGCTCAGCACAGATCGATTGCCTCTGTGTTTCTTCAATGCTTCGCGGATGTCGTCTTCTAGTTCTCGGTACGCTTCTCGCATGTCGTCGTCCATAGGGACGCTGAGGTAACTCTCTTCGTATGATGGCAGCTCGTCTGAAATGTCTTTGAGGAAAACGAACGTGCACAGTTGCATCAGAAATTCGCCGAACAGAAGCGGCGATGCTCCTGGCTTTCGGCGGACCACGGTCGTTGGTTTGGACTTTGAGCACCGGTTATCTTCGGGCTTTACTTTGGTGATGGTTTCGAGAACGCCATAGTCCTGAGTGAAGGAAGCTCTTCCCGTAGAACCCCACTCGTACCCGTGCTCTTTCATCTTTCCGGCTTCGAGCCGGAATAGTGTGTTGAACAGATCGTCCGCGAAACCGCCGAGCAGCGTCCCTGTCAGACCTGCGATGCGATTGGCACAGGCTGCTAGTGTCCCAAGTGCGTTGCCCTGCGCCGTGTCCCCGGCTAGTTGGTGGACCTCATCACAGATGGCGTAGTCGAACCATCCTGGCATGTAGCGCCCGATGAATTCGATTGGGGCCATGCGACGGATCTTGTCGGCGTCTGCTTGCCACAGCGGGCTGTGTACCGGGCGGCAGATTTTGTCGCCGCGCTTTTCCACGATCTCTGACAACTTGACGGTGTCGAAGTCCGATGCCGTGAGCCGTCCTGATTCCACAATGACTGGCCTTCCCGTATCCGGGTTGACCACGCAGCCCATGTAAGGACCGGAACGAGGAAGTTGATACGCGTGGCGCCAGAAATATCCGAGCTTCGCGCGCTCCCGCCCCACGATGAACAACGACGGTCTTCCGCACAGCGACATCCACCGTTGGCGGGGACTCAATGAATCTCTTCGCAGACGCATCTCGCTGAGACTGGTGTGCAGTCCTTCGCGAACAATCTCGCCTTTTCGCAGCCGGACTTCGTTAACACCGTGTGCCTTGTTCTCGTCTCCACCGTTGCGGAAGTCATCGATGATGAAGACTCGGATACTAGGCAAGGTCAGAAATGCTTCACGCGCCCACTTCTCCACCAGATGCGGTGGAACCATGGCAATGGAGGTAAAAGGTTCGCCCTCGCTGTGAACATGCATCGCGCCGAGCGAGATCAAAGTTTTTCCCGTACCGCACTCCGCGAGCACCATTCCGGTACGCGCATACTCCCATCGCTTCACCAGTCCCATGATGGCGATGGCTTGCGCCGGAAACGCAGTTCGCAATAGCTCTTGAAGCCGCGGCGATACTGGATCGCCAAATTGGTGAAGCGCTGGATACTCCTGGAGAATTCGGTCTCCCAAAATCGCGGCGTGCGACCGCATGTAGTCATAGATCGTGCAAAGTTCGGGCATGAGAGGTCCTTGTTTGTGCGGGGATGAAGGAGAAAGAGGAAACAGAAGAATTACTGGGCTCTAGGCAGACGGAAGGAAAATGTGTTTGAGATGGAAGGAGGGCCAGCGAACAGGACCGGTCTCGATGGGAAGTCTTACCGCGTCACTTTCCACGCCCCAGCTGAGCCAATCGAGAAGTTGTTCTTTGTTGGCTTTGACTACCGATGGATTACAGCCTATTCCCAGAGCGGGATTCATCGCGTGATGAATTCGCAATTCTTCGGCGAACCAATTGGCCCACTCCGGCACTCCCGGAATCCCTTGAAGATGTGCGACCGCTGACCAGATAAATTCACGCTGCGAGCTGGGCAACAATGCCTTGCCCGTGGTTGCTGTCGAGCTTCCAGAAGCCAATTCCTCGGACAGGCCAACCAGGTGACGCAGCGGTTTCTTGCGGCCGTTCAGTTGAATCGAGCCTTTGTAAATCTGTGCGTTGCGCTCCAGGCAGACTCGAACTGGTGGAACTCCGGGCCCTTCCACCATGAACCGGTCACCCAGCGAAATCGCCGCACTAACCGCGGCAATCTGCGTATCTCCTCCAATCACCGATATTAGATGGGCCTTGGCTTGTCGCGGTGAGTCCGGCAACAATTCGCCGATGAATCGGTCGAGGCGCAATTTGATGTTGGTAGTGGTCTTCTCTGTGACCTTCACATAAGTAAGCCATCCGAAGCGCAGATGAGCATCCTTCATGTCTCCTCCTTCTTTTCATGAGTAAGGATCTGCGTTTTGCCGCTAACAAACACCAGAGTCAGTTCGTGGGAGAACCGTTCGCGGTCGTGAAGGGTTTTCGTTCCGTCTTCTTCCTCTTCTTCCCAATGATCGATGAACTTGATTGAGCGCCAATGGGCGATGTGACGGTCCTCGCCTTCGCCAAAGATGCCGTTGAGCATCCCGGCAGTGCACAGCAGGCCAACATGGCCACCGTGCAAGGGCGTGAGTGGTCGGCCTCTCGCAGGCCCTACTTTCGGTAGAAGTATGCGCGCTGCCTGCCGATAGGCTGCCGACTCCAACAGCAAGTCTTCCACTTCGTCCAGCGCAAGTCCCGTATTGGTCAGAACTGCCGGACCTGAACCTGGAACTTCGTACTTGACCGCCGGGCAATTGGTCAACGGCGTAAGTTCCTTGTGAGTGGCTAGGCTCTCTAGAAATCGCGTTTCACGGACCAAATCTGCATCGGAGTGCCGCGCATTCCGCTTTCTTCGTGTGGCAAGAACAACAATTTGCTGAAATCGAACCGGCTGCGCTTCTGTGAGTCGCAGCACCTGAATGTCGGTGAACTGTTCTGCCAACAACCTGGCGCATTTCGATAGTCGCAGTTGTGGAATGACGAAGATGAGCACCCCCGCTGGCTTTAACCAGCGATACGTGTGTTCCAGAAAAACGTATTCGAGCCTTTGATTGTCGCTCTCTCCGCACTCCCAGTCGTACGGGGGATTCAGAAAGACCAGTGAAATGCTTTCTGCCGGACAACGTACATCCATCGCATTTCCATGAATGGTCTCAATCCCCAGAATCCGTGCTTGTTCTGACCGGCCTGAGTCGATCTCAATGCCATAGCAATGACCCCGTGGGTCGCGTAGTAACGTTCTGAACGCAACTCCGTCTCCCACGCAGGGATCGAGCGCGGAAAATCGTTCAGGGAAGGTCAACCAATCCCTGAGTCTGTTGGCTTCCGCGATGGGAAGGGGAAAGAATCCGAGCTTGATCTGTCCGTGGGGGCGCATAGGGCTCCTTAACCGGCGATGAATGGTCTTGAAGAATGGGCAATGGACGAACGAAAGTGGACTCTGGCCAATTGGGAAATGGCTTTCGCGGACTCTCCCGAAAAAGGCTGATGAGCCGGCGGATCATCTTTCGCCGTTCGAAAAGTGTTTCAACTAGTCGGTCCAGACCTTCGCGATCACCCTCGTACCATTCCTCGGGAATGTCCGCGGTGCACCGCCAGACGGCCTCGCAACTTATCTCTTCTGCTCTGGTCAGTGCAGGTTCGAACGATTCCCAACTCGTCACTCCCTCATACACGCAGTTGTTTGCGAACACTCCCCGCAGGGGAAAATCGGGGAATGTCCACTCTCCGGCATTGAAGCAATAGCCTTGGTCAATAAAGGTCGCTTCGTATCTGGGGCTTCGGGCGGACGGCCTCGCATAGATCGCTTGCCGTCCGTCCGCATTGCACGTCTATTTATCCAAGACCAACACGCGAGCGAAATCGGAAAGATTGCGGACTCGCTTGAGCAGCTCTGGCGGCAGATAGTCGAACGTCATCCCCGAATCGCCTACATACAGCGATCCCAACTGCTTGCCGCCTTTACAAAGAATGTCATGGCCGGCCAACCGGATTCTCAAGTCCCTGGTGTGCTCAATCAACCAATCTGAGACTGCAATGATTTCAACCCTTGGCATCGGCAATCCAAGTAAGACGCCAAGCCGACTGGCCAGCATTTCGTTGGCAAGGACTTTTGTGTGTTGGGGATTGTTTTGAAATTTTGTGACGTAGTGATTCCCGTCAGATGCCCTCAGCAGATGCGCTTGCGCGCCGCTCCGGAGCGCTCGTATGTGTTGGACCGCTGAGATGCATGCAGACATAAGCACCTCCGAAATCTTGTTTTTGGGGATTCAGAATCAGGCAGGAATTGAACCGCAGAGAATCTACTTGGATCGTTCTTCGACAATCGCGTCAATCCATAGCCGCAAGGTAAGGTCCTCGCGTTCAGGATTCCCGAGTTGCCAGCGCAGTTCCTTTTGGTATCGCTCTGTCAGCAATTCGAGATCGAACGGAACAATCCTCGCCAGGTGCCTGACATCATCACGGTCCCGCTCAATGTTCCGCTCCAGTTTCGATAATGCGAGATCGTAGGGATCGAGGGCCAGAAGACGCAGGTTCCGGAACATCTTGGGGAATATCTCAGTGAGCCGTTCTTCATAATTCTCCGGCACCTTGGCGACGCCGACCCGGTCGAGATAGATCTTGTATTTCTTGTGAAGCGCACCGCCTCGCATTCCCAGTTGGAAAACCGAGCGTCCGGGACCAGTAGGAGCAATCTCCACGACATCCAGGTCGCCCGTGGCACGCGAAAATCCGTAGACCAAGGTGACCACAAAACCACCCATGCAATCCAATCGGACTTCTTCGTGCACTCCGTCATCGAGTTCACGAAGAAAAGACCGCCACGGTTCCGGCAGTCTTTTATCACGGCTCGTAGGCAAGCAGTTCTCCTCTTAAATCGGTGAGCAGGTTCCAGTGCTTCGCTGTCGGCGAACGATGTTGGCGGAGCCAGGTCTTCTCCGCCTCGGTCATGCCGTCATGGCAGAAGGTATCTTCCCGTGCAAGTCGCGCACGCTCCAGAGAGTCCAGGCATTGTCTCAACTTTTCCGCCCGGTCTCTGTCGTTTTCGCGCTCTGCAACCTCGCGTGCTAGCGACACTGCAAATCCCAGCCGGTTCTGCCGGTCATGAACTCTGGCATTTCTCCCCAGCCACTCCCAATTCATGTCCACATAAGTGTGGGCCAACCAGGGCAACCCCTCGGCCACGCGTGAATCCAAGTCAGCTTGATTGAGCGCGTCGAACAATAGCAATGCCGGATTCACACGCTTCTTTTTCCTCAGATAAGCGAATTTTGGATAGCCTAGGGCGCCCAAGGCCGCGCTGAAGTCGTGGTTTCTATTGCCCGCCCGGAACTCCTCTGCCGATGGCAACGGTAGCGCCGTAGGGCGAACGGCCAGCGTTTTCAATGCCTTACGGACCAGTTCCTCGGGCAACTCCCGCCGCCCCCGCTCCAGCATGGACAAGTAGGCTTGGGTTACACCGAGAGCTTCCGCAGCTTGCTTTTGCGTCCATGGCCTGGCTTTTCTGGCGTCTCGCAGTGTTGTTCCGTCCATTAACGACTCCGGCATCAAATATAACATAGTTTGTTATATTTGTTCCTACTTTTTGGTATGTCGTTTCACATCAGACTCCATATTGCTTGAGCTTGCGATAGAGCGTTGTCTTCCCGATACCGAGCAGTCGGGCCGCAGTGAGTTTGTCTCCGTCCAGTCGCGCCATCGCACCGAGAATCGCGTCTCTCTCCAGTTCTGCTATCGGCATTACTGAGCTCCGTCCTTCGTTGGCATGAGTTTTGTGGGGTTGCTTAACAGCATCAGGCAGGTCAGGAGTGTGAATGATCGGCCCAGAGTTCATGGCGCACGCTCTTTCGATGCAATTCTCCAGTTCCCGCACGTTACCGGGCCAGTCATACGCCAAAAGCGCTTTCATCGCAGCATCGCTGATCTGGTAACGCCTGCCGGAATCTCTCGATAGGCGTTCAATGAAACTGTTGACCAGGAGTGGAATATCTTCCTGCCGCTCCCGCAAAGGAGGCATTCTCAGGCTGAGAACATTCAGGCGGAAATACAGGTCTTGCCGAAATGTTCCTTGTGTTACTGCCTGTTCCAGATCTCTGTTTGTTGCCGCCAATATCCGGACATCAATGGGGATGGTCTTGGTGCCACCCACTGGGCGAATCTCTCGCTCCTGCAGCGCTCTCAACAGTTTGGACTGCAGATCGAGCGGTAACTCGCCCACTTCGTCCAGAAATACGGTACCGCCTTCCGCAACGGCGAGAAGACCGGGCTTTGCTTGGATGGCTCCGGTGAAGGCTCCCTTCACGTACCCGAAGAGCTCACTCTCAATCAGCGTGGGAACCAGTGATCCGCAATCGATCGGAATGAAAGCCTTTTCCCGGTTACGCCCAGAATAGTGCAAGGCTTTGGCAACCATCTCTTTTCCCGTCCCGCTCTCGCCGGTGATCAGGACGGGATGACTGGTCCGCGCGGCCTTTCCAATCATTCGATAGAGCAGCTCCATCTTTGGCGAATGCCCGATCATGCTTCCGAATCCTCGCGCAGATCGGTGCTTTTCGCATTCAAGGCGGCTTTCCGTCTTGGTCCTTAAATGGCTCCCGACCTCCTGCAACAGACGCTTCACCTCCGCCAGACCGAAAGGTTTGGCAATCACGTCGTAAGCTCCGGCTTTCATCGCATCAACAGCAAATCGCAGGGTTCCATTATTGGTCATTGCAATCACTTCAATAGCCGGCCGCCTCTCCTTGAGCCGCTGGACTACGGAAACGAAGCCTCCACACGCCGCAAGGAACACAACGTCGATGTTCTCGGATTCAACTAACCAGATTGCCTGGTCCGTCGAATCGGTCGCTTTTGCCAAGTAACCGAGACTCTGTGCAGCTTCTCGGCACGCTTCTCGTACCAAGCGGTCCTCATCCACGATGAGCAGATTAAGAAATGTTTGGGCCTCTGGTGGGGGCATGGTTTGAGCGATTGAAGTGGTTGGTGTATAGGCAGAAGTCATAAAAGAAAAATCTCCTTTGGACGTGGAATTTGAGCGAAACAATGAGACCGACTTGCGTGTTCCCTAGTGGGTGTTGGTCGGGATTGCGACCAAGGAAGGAGGACCAGAAAGCGCCGTTAGGTGGCACCTAAAGAATCTTGCTCAGGGCTTCGTAAATCTTTAACTGATTGAGCCGATTAGACGTCTTCTACTGGCGGATTCCGGAAACGGAGGAGTCGGCTTGACCATGGTAGAGATTGCGACCATTAACGCGAAATAGTGACGTTTACGGCTTGAGCGGTGGTCTAATTGAAATCGGATTCTGTGCAAAACGGCGGCAATCCCAATTCTTTGAAAGAACTAATTGTATGGATCTAAATCTTACTGCAGTTTTCGAAGAAGTTCCGCAATCGGAAGGCGGCGGGTATACCGCCTATACGGAAGAATTGCCAGGCGCAATCTCTGAAGGCGAGACGCTGGATGAGGCCCGCGAGAGTCTTCGCGATGCTGTCAAAGTTTTGGTAGATGCGAATCGCACAATCGCACGCAAGCCTGAACCAGGTCGCGGCATCGTGCGGGAGACGATCACGATCTCCCAATCCTAAGAGTTCGAGTCACTGTTTGCGGCAAGTTCTTCCATAGCAAGCACAATCTTCTTGAGATCTTCGAGCGTGTCCACTCGCTCAAGCGAGTTGAATCCCATGGAGTCGAGAATCGGGATTAGGGCTTCGTGTCCTGTCCTTTCCAGCGCTACCCCGAGACGTTGCAGCCCACGTTCCGCTGCATGCATATATTCCAAGACCTTCTTCTGCGTTGCGACGTTCTGAATCTCCCTCGGGTTCCACACCTTGGCCAAGTCGCGCAAGAGTCCCCTGTATAGACCTCTGCCCAGTGTTTGAGCGAGTGCTTCGATTTCGCCGACTATCTTTTGGTTCGAAGGGGCCTGAATGGTTTCTGAGTTTCCCGTCGAACCATGTCCATGCAGATTTGGGCGCAAGCCTCGAATCCAACCTGCCGGCGTCGCCCAATCGGGCAATTGAGGAACCGTCCTTGGTCGCTTGCGTTCATCCAAGTCGACCCAGACTCCGGCGAAATAGTAAAGATATCGACCCAGACCGAGACATGCGGCCGCGCGCTTGAACGACTGTGCTTCCGCTGAGGTGCCGGCATTTGCATCGTCAGCCCATTCTTCGCCGGTGGCTGAGTGTGAACCGATGCCAAACACGGTCAATTCACATGTGACAAACACCTTGGCAACAATTTTCTTGTCGTTATCTCGCTCAAAATTGGCACTGGTATGCACTGCATATCGCCGAGTCCATCCCGCTGGAGTGAAGAGTTCGTTCAGACGATCCGTATACGCTCGCTGATCCGCGTAGGGGATGACCATTCCTCGCAACTTGCCATTCTTGCTTGTGTTCGTAACCCTCCAGTTGATAACCGCCGGTTCGAACGGGATCTCAAGTTTGGAAACAAAAGCTTTCACTTCATCAGGAGTGAAGTTCCTCTGCGAATTCGCGGTTGCGATGATGGCAGGATTGGCGACCGGCGGCTCACGGTTGGTCGCCGATCCGTTTGGTTTTCCATTAGGCGGACTCATAGCGTTTCGTCCTTTCGTTGTCACCGAGTCGGACGATTGAGGAAGTTCGGCTATGAGCTATCGAATCGTGCTTATGACGCCGAAGTATCAACGTCCGGCACTTGAGACAGGATTGGTTGTGGTTCGAGGAGATGACAATGGTGGCAATCGGTGCAGCAAACTGCGGCCGTAATCAGCGTGGCTGCACGCTGGAACTCCTGTGGAATTTCAATCACTTCTCCACTTCGGCTGAAGAACACCGGACAGACGGCTCCACGAAACCTCGCTTCTTTGTTGCACAGATCCATCTCCAATGTGCCGCGCCGCCCGTGAAAAATGACACTACTGTCCAGTCGAGGTCTGCGTCCGCTCTCGGTTAGCGAGAGAGCATGCCGTGAAACAAGCAAATCATATGTGCGTTGGATCCGGAGTATTTGTAAGCGCACAAAAGTCCGGGCCACAACTGCTCCGTGAACGCCATTCACAGCGACACTGTCAATCCGCTGCAGCCAGGAAAGCGGCCCTCCATGCTCATCCACGAAACTGCAATATTCGCCAATCTCCGGTACGGCCCCACCCGACTCGGCGCCTCGCAAGACATGGGACTTCGCCCTTCGTTGGTACTCAATCGAGATCGTCGGTTGACAATAAATGCCGGCACTCCTCAAGCGTCTGAGAGTGATCCTAGGCAGGCGCAAACCTTGCCGCGCGACAATTTCTTGCTTGAAGCCGGGAGCCGACAGAACTCCGAAAGACGTCATACTTGAACGACTCCTTTAGTTCTAATTGGGTGACCCAAGGTGGCACGGATCATCTCTTTTGTGCAGCCTGCCCAGCACTTGTATTTGCGCGGATCATGAACTGCGATCGCCAAATTGTCGCTGCTCCGGTCGTGGCCGTGCTGCGCGCACGACGGACATTGCGCCCAATAGTTGCCACCGGATTTCCGTACTGGTCGTACATGTTCCAGGATTCGAAACTCTTTGCGGTTTGGATCGTACGGCGGCAAACCAACCTTTGGTTTGGGTTGATATTCGGTGGGCATCTCAAGACCTTCGACAAGGGAGGAAAGCTCCGCCTGAGACAGCTTCTTGAGTCGCTCCAGATACCGCAATTGCTCTTCGATTGAGTAGTCGGCGCCATAAAACCAGTAGCGCTTTCGGGTCGCACGATGAATCCCAAGCGGGCCACGAATGGCGTTGCCAAACTGCCCTGGTTGCAGTTCATTCTGCCGCGGGAATACCTCGATGCCCTCTGCTAGACCTGCGCCTTTGACCGGCAGACTAAGTCGGCGAGCGAGGTTGTAGATGTAAACCCGGCAATCTCTTGCCGAGAGCGGAGCTTGGCCGAAGATCCACAGATGGCCACCGCGCCGGGATCTCTCCAGTGCGGCTTCAATACCGTGCTGCCCGAGTTCCCATTGCAGCTTCAACAAATCTTCGAATGCTTGCTCGTAGTCCGCATCGATTGCTACCCACTTTGATGTTTGCGTGGCTGGATTCAGCGCGTAAAGTCCGACCGTTAGGCGCCCGCCGAGATGCGCGCAAAGCGTCGCCGAAGACAACTGTCGTCCGTTCTTGGGTCGGTAGTAGTAATGCTTTCCGTTGAGTCCAGGCCGGGTCGATTGCAGTGTGCACGCCAAACGATTCACGAACAACCGCGAGAAGCGCTCTGCTGTCTGCACCGACACTTGAACGTGCATGTTCATGGCGCCTCCCATCTAGGCGGCGGCAAAATGCATTTGTGCGAGAAGGCCGCCCGGCCGAGATGCAAACCGGACCAAATCGTACTCGTTGACCAGATCATCGAACTCCGCGGCGGTAAAGCTGTCGTCTCTGCCGTCAGCGAAATTAACAAAGAAGAACACCTGACGTACGCGGTCGTAGAGATAGATGGCTCCCGAATCGGAACGCCCCGGTACGCTCTGGAGCAACAGAATGCCCTTGGGCATCTCGATCCAGCGTTCGGCGACAGCGTCGCCGACGTGCAAAAAGGTCTTGATGACGTGCTCCACGACAGCATCGGCTCTTACGCCGATGTCGCCTGATGTAAACAACGGTTGGAAGTTGATTTCGCCTCGGCTTAAAGACATTTTTAGATCCTTTCTGTCCATGTGGACTGGAGTTTACTTTCGTCTTCCTTGCAGACTTTGCCTCAACAGATCGTGCTCACTTTGAGCGTCGATCGGTCATACTCGGCGAAGGTTCTAAATACTGGTTCGCAGGAGCTTTAGGACCTTCGGGGCAACAAACTTCAAATCAGAACGGATTGCACAGTGCAAAACCCATTCAAACCAAGGGATAGTCAGCACCGAAGCTCCTCACGTGGCAGCACTTATCGAGGCCCCCGAATCTTCAAAGTCTTCGCAAAGACTAGACAATGGCGATGCAAAGAATGGGCAATGCTGCGGAAACGTATCAGCGCATTGGCAGGCGAGGTCATTGCAGCAGGTCCCTGAAGGCGATGCACCTAACGTGCTGAGTCGTGAGAACAGCAGTGTCGAGAAGCGACTGGGAGAATTGGCGAGATTCAGCAAACGCCATCTTCATCCTGACACTTTCAAACTCGTGTACAAGATGAACGAGAATCTCAATTCCGGAAGTTAGATAGAGGACGCATTCGACCTCGCGCTCCGCATCCAGTGCTTCGCGAATTCGCTCGTATTGCTTTGAGTTTTTGAGGCTCCGTTCATATTCAAGGGCAAAGCTCACCTTCCGCTCCCCGATCCACACTTCCACGACAGCGTCGTAGTCCTTCTGATAGCGGCACCGGGAGATGATGTTGAACGAGGCGATCTCAATCTCCGAAAGCCAGCCGGCAAGTAGTTGCCTTTGCGCGAGCGCGAGATGGACAGCATTCAACTCTAGGGAATGAAACACCTGTGCTGTGTGCGGAAGGTGCTCGGTATCCGAGCGAAGAATCGTTGTGAATTCTCCGTGGTGCTCAAGGAGGGCAAGTCCGGACTTGGTGATCCGATAGATAGCTGCTCCGGTTCCGAACCGACCATCGCACGCTGAGAGATGCCCGGAACCCAAAAGCCTTTTGGTACGCCAATTAAACGTACTGCGTGGCTCATCCGTACCTACCAGCTGCATAAACTCAAAGAGTTGCCGGTGAGTCACGAAGCGCGAGTTGCGCACCTGCCTCAGCAACGGAAGATCGCGGTCCGGATTAATAACTACGCTGTCCTTGACGTACCGCATGTTCGTAATCCAGCTAACGGTCTATTGCGGCGTGTCGCTGTCCAAGGCAAGACCGCTCAGGTACCTCATCAGGTCTTCATTAAGCGCCTTCATCCGCAGAGCCCTTTGCGGCAAATCCAATCGACGGACGCGGCCAAGTTCATCCAAGATCTCCAAGGGAATGTCCACATTCTTCTGCGCCAAGTAGCTGCACAAGTCCGCAAATCGTGCGCTCTCTTGGGACACTTCCCGCTGTTCTTTTGGCAACGAGTCGATTCGCGAATCACGCTCCCGACTATCGTTGATGGATCCAGTCTCGATATTTTTATTGCTCACCACAGGCGACACTCCTTTCACGCAGTTGCAGATTTGTCGCCTGCACTCTTAGGGTCAGATTGCTTCTCTCTCGGAAATCGATCACGATCTGTCGGAACAATACGCCGCTGTAGCACACTATTTCGCTGCTCAGCATGTGCCAGCTGTTGTTTAAGCGAGTTGACCGTCATCATGAGGTCTACCTCCGGAGTAAACAGAGCGATTTGCTTACCCGTTTCCGTGGGTTGTATGTGGTTTTGATGACGTCGCTGATCTTTCGAAATCGCCGTCCTGCTTGGCTCGATTCGTGGCTTAACCGAACTGTCTTTTTCTGTTCCAGCAACAATCTTATTCGACCCAAAAGATGAAGGCGTTAGTGCCTTTGCAGTCGATTCTCGGGCATCGGCCATAACACTCGCGAGTTCATGATTCTTCGATGTAAGGTCAAGGATTTGTGCATTGGCTCGGGTGAGTGCGTGCTCGTATTGAGTCAACACGTCAGCAGCAGCCCAGTCCCGTTTGTGTTGATTGTTGCGTTGGCAAACAATGATCAGAAACAGGCAGCAGAGCAACCCAAGCGCCGTCAGATTTGACCAGAAGTACCCGTCTTTTACCGTCCGCTCGACCACCACGGTACGCCATCGCTCCCATCTACTGCCGTAGTCCTTGTCAGAGGGATTTATTTGCTTAAGCGTGTATTCGAGGAAGGTTTCAGAACGTTTGTAGGAGTTCGGGCGCGAAGGCTCGTTCTGCTTCGCATCTCGGGGTTGGGCGCACGCCAATGATGACAAAAAGACGAACACGATTGCGCCCGAAATGATGCCTCTCACATCCATGTCAGTCGCCCTTTGTGAAGGCTGAAGTTGCGGGTACGACCAACGAGCGCCGGATCTTGGAAGCGCAGGTTTGCACCCTCTGCAGACCTTGGAGAATACGTCCGTGGGTAAGCTCTTGGTGCAAGCCCGGGAAAACTGTACTCACTCGGTACCCGCACATGAAGATGTGAATGCAGCGTACCGTGATGCTTGTCCGTCATTAGGATCTCCATCTGCCCGACGGGCAAGTTCTTGATGTGCTCATCCTGGGACCGGGTATCTTTGATATCGGTCTCACTGCCGAAGCCGATAGGTTCGTACTTGTCCTGCAAGACGCTGGTGCGCTGAATGGTGAGCGTTCTACGCTTCTGTCTTATGCGAGCTGACGCTTTAAGGAAATACTGTGCGGTTTCCTCATCCCGCGTATGCAGCAGCATCGTCGTGTTGGGAGCCGATGAGACGTCGTCGCGAAAACCTCGTCCCACGGAAAGAAGCTGAGACAGTGCCTGGAGAGCAAACAAAAAGGCGGTGTTGGTACCACGCGCGGTTTGCAGGATCCGGGCAAAGTTTGAGTACGCAAAGGGCGCGAATTCGTCGAGAATCACGCTTACGAACGGTTGAGGGTTTCTTCGGGATTCTGGTTGCGCTTCATACCGTTTGCCGATCATCAATTGCATGTTCTGCAGCAGCATTCGCCCCAGCGCTGTGACCGCCTTTGAGTTCTTATTGGTATTGAGGGAAACGAACAAGATGAGTTGTTTTTCGATTACTTCATCGAGCGAGAGCAGATCATCGTAAGCGCCGGTCACGATCGACAAATCGTCTTCGAGAAATGTCATGAGTTCATTTAACAGGCCTTGAATTTTGGGCACTCGTTCCCGGTCTTCGAAGGACTGGCGCAGATTGCGGACCGACATTTCCAAATTGAGTTTGCGTTGGACCGGTACTCCTGACTCCTCCGAGAGCCTGCCCAGGGCTATGGCCATTTGCTCACTCATCACCCGCTGGTCCAGAGCCAATACCAGCACGTCATAAATGTTGAAACGTTTCCCGGTATGGGCAAGCACACGCACAAGATCGCTCAGATAAGTCGCCTGATGACCGTGAAAGAAATCTTGCTTCAAATCGAACGATTCGAAAACAAAGTTCGCGTGTTCCTGGTAGAGACCGTTTTCACTCACGAAAGGGTTGTAGCGTACAGAGATCTCGGGTCTGGAAGGGTCCAATATTCGGAGCTTGTCCATTCGCCCGGCCGTTTCGATGGCTGGAAGAAGGCTGGTAAGGAATTCTTTGTCCCCTTTCCCGTCAAAGATCAGCATTGGTATTTCGTCTTCGCTGTTGGGGCCGGTTCTTCGAAAAACATCCTGAGTGATGATGTTTTTGAGCAGCGTTGTTTTTCCTGAGCCGGTGGCGCCGAACACTACCGATTGCATAATTCGGGTGGCATCCGGCCATAACCACGGTTCCCCATGGACGTTGTAGCCAAGAACGATTGCATCTTGACGGAACGCAGTTTGGACGTTTCTCCGGTCCTTATGCTCGGCTATGAAAATTGCGGGGTGCGGCCAAGTCTCTTCGCGCCGGCGACGCATCGTTGCGAAATGCCAGACAAAGATGGAGCCGCCTACCAAAAGAAGGGGCAAGTAGAGACAGACTTCTACGAGTTGCAAGGTGCGGATGTGGAATCGAATGATGAGGACGTAACCTGTCCCTATCAAGACAACGAGGCTTAAGGCAGCAACAACGAAGCCAACGCTTTCTTCCTGGTCGTAACGATAAGCACGCCGCCCCAGCCGATACTCGTTTTCGCCTGCCACTAAACACCAAAGGTAAAGAATAAGAACAGTCCAAAGGTTAATCCGGCGACGATACACATCCAGACGAATACCGGACTCGGTCTGAATTCCGCGTCTCCAGCGGGGTGCAGCGGATCACGAATCAGCCGCAAAATGAGGGCACTAGGAGAATCCGGATGCTTGCGCACACCGAATTCGACCAGCCGTTGATACATCTCACACGTAGACGTCGCGTATCTCATGGTCACAGCACCAACGTAGCGGTTACTTGCACAGCGAACGTGAGTTGGAGAATGACGGGGGAATCGAAATGCTTTCGTATGACAACCACGCCGTGGATCGTCCCCCCAGGCGGCACGTCTTCCGTTTCACATTCCATGTGGGCCACAGGAAGGGGACACTCGCCAACACCGCCGAACCGTTTCAGGGTTTTCTCATCGAGTTGCTGACGGACAAGGCTGGGCAAAGCTGGGTTTTCGTTATCAGGTTCCAGGTACTTTGCGGTTGGTGAAGGTACGTGCCAGGAACTTGCCGTCTTGTTTTCGACGCTGAAATGCAGATAAATGCTGGTCTTGGTTCTAAAGACTTCTTCAACCTTAACGTTCACGCGATCTTTCGCGACTCGCGACCGCGGCGGTTGTATTGACTCAGCCTCCAAAAGAACCTTGGTCAGCATAAGATCGGCCATTTCGTCCGTTGGACTAGTCACCGGCTGCGAAGCGACTGGCGCATTGTCGATAGCAAAACTCATGTTCTTCACCTCTTCTGTTGTTTCCAATTCGTAGGCATAGCGACGCGACTGCGTCCACACAAATAGGTCCGTCGCAGCCCCTGATTTGAGAGGTTTGACGAACACCTTGTTCTGTTGCCGCTCGATTTGGAAGTCCGCACTGCCGGCGGCTGCCATCGTGACCGGCTCGTGGAACTCGAGAACGGTCAAGTGGTTTACTGCCGTCGCCACCCGCGTCACGCTTGGAACAGTCGTATTCGCTTGCTGCGGATTGGCTGCGACTGCATATAAGAAGATAAACACCGAAACTGCTTTCATACCATCCTTGAAAGCTCGGGTGGACTTCCGTAAAGGAACTCCACCCAGCGGTTTGTCCTATATGACCCACGTCGCATCTTCGACATCGCCGTCAACAGTGATGGGAGGAAACTCCACGGCGTCATCCGGAATGGTTGCGTCTTCCGCAACTTCCGGATTGTCGTGGACTGTCTCTGGTGCCACGCTTGGATTCAGTTCGGAGTCGTCATCGTCTAGGAGGATTTCGCCGCCTTGGAACTTGAACAGAAAGGTCAGCTTCTGTCCTCCTTCCTTCAGCGAATCCACCAAAAAGACCCGGCCAGAGGGGTCGGTGCGAACCGAGCCGGGGTGTAGCCGTGGCGTGTGTACTCGGACCGCCTTGCCTCCGGTTCGTTGAGCCAGTTTCACGATCAACTCTTGCGGGAAAGCAAGAATGAGAAGTGATCCTGTCGAACGCTCGCCCTGACACACAACCCGGTTGAGGGCCTGGAGCCAACCAAGCCGGTTCTCGGTTTTGTCCTGTGCCCAAATACGGACAAAGGCAAGGATCGCCTTCATCTCGTATCTGCCGCGCTCTTCGTCGGAGTGAGATGTACCAATCGCCCGATTCATGGTGAACAAAGTCTTGCGTCGCAATTCCTGGTCGGTGCTTCGCCGGACTTGTTCCCAATCGTTCCTGGCCTTCTCCAATTGTTGTTTGAAAGATTCACGCCGCTCGGCGATTCGGCCCACCATCGCGGCGTAAACCCGCTTGATAAATCGACAGTTTTCAAGCATCTCGGCTGTGATCTGCTCGCCCACAATGAGGCCTTTGAACGCTTCGATCGGCGCTCTTTGAGTAAGCAGGTCTTCGATTTGCTTGCGAACATGGTTGTACAGAAAGCCGATGCGATCGGTCTTTTCTGCTTCGACATGCAAAGCCAGATCGGAGACCCTGCGTTCGTTTTTGTATCGAAGCCAGGTCGCCTGATGGACTTGCTGTCGAATTTCGGCAACGAGTTTGAGGTCCGGTTGGACCTGCCACTTCAGACTGTCGAGCGCGTTCTGAAGTTCTTTCGCCAGTTTCAAAGCAAGGTCCTCTCGCCCTGCAGCTCGGCACGAGGTCATCAGGTCGGTGATGGATCCGATGTGATTACCACGCGCCTTCATGGCCACGTGTTCGAGATTGAACCACGGGTCGCGGGCCTTGTTGGCTTTGGTTTTGCCCTGTTGCTGGCCAAGTCCTAGTGAGCACCGGTATTTCACAAACCGCGGAAAGCGGTCCTGCTCGATGGCACAGACCCAGTCAAAGTCGTAGTCGCCGCCGTTCTTCTTCGCTGTTTCCGAATGAAGAACGAAAGTGCCCTCCACTTGAATCTGTCGCGCAATCAAGTCGCGAGCTTCTATATCCGTGAGCGCACCTTGATGTCGAAGAACGTCTTTCTTGACCAGACCAATGAGTTCGGCGTCCGACAGCCTTCTGAACGGCAGAAGATCATCGGCCATGCGAATGGGATAGCGAACGCACAGACCCTGACTTGATGCCGATTGGACGATAGCTGTGTGTTCAGGAATCCAGTCGGAACCCGAAAACACCTGCCCATCCCTCAGGAAGAGGTAGCCATCGTCCATCAGCGCGAAAGCTGGTAGACGGAAGCCTCCTCCAGTTGCCGTTTTGAACGCCCAACGTGCAAGGACCTTGTTGAGTTGATTGTTGACATAAGGATGGCGCACGATCTCGCCACTGGCGTCAGCCAGTAACAAGCCTTCGACGACACGAAACTCCTGGCTATTGTCGTCCGAAGGCTGACCCGAATCCCTGTCCGGATGATGGCCAAGAATCTCGAGCAGATCGTCGTACCGGCCTTGTCCAACGGCGTCGGTCAGTTTGCTCACCTGCCTCATAGCTTGCGGCAGAACTTCAAGCTGAATGGACTCCATCGGCGCGTGCTCCAGCAACGTGTAAGAGGACTCGAACTCAAGCTGGCGTGAAGCTTCCCGAATCCCGACCGCAATCGAACCCCGAAAGCGTCTGCCCGAATCGATTCCCGAATACGCAACTGCTGCTCCTGTGAGTCCTGGTTTGATGGCGCTCTCCGGCAGAACAAAATCGGCCCGGAGTGCGTCGGCAACATCGTCGTCCATCGTCTTGAACGAGCCCTTCGCTTGTGTGTTCGCGAATGCCATTCGGAATTGATAGAACCGCCCGGAGGGAAAAAACTTGCGGGCGTTTTCCTGCTTCGCGATTTCCTCGACCGGAAGACTCTTGCCATCGCTGGACGTCCTTTGCTCCTCGCCAAGTTTTTCTCGAGGAATACGAGCAATATGGTCAGCGACAATTTCGGCATCATGCTTTTGTTTCAGCTTTTCGACCAACGACCGTCGCATCCATCCGCGACAGTCGTTCGTTCCGAGCTTATGGTCCGGGACCACCAGCACTTCGGCTTCGGGTTCCTCCAACATCACCTTGCAGGGAGAAACCAAAATGCCAAAGTAGACGATCGCTGCCTGCGGCCAGTGTTGAAACCGCTCGGCGATGAATCGGCTGTGTTCGCGGTCAACAAAATAAAACTTGCCCTTCTTTGCTGATCCGCTGGCCCCGACAAGTTTGTAGTGAATTCCGTCCCAAACCAGTTGTGCCAGGGCGTTTTCCACTTGCGATTCCTCGAAGTCATCGAGTTGCTCGCTCGGGACGTTAACGCTGGCCACTTTGATTTCGGGATAGAGCACGCTGAGCAACGTGTTCTCCAGAGGCTCAAGATCGTGTAGGCGCGGTGTGACGCGCCCATTCCGATCAATTTCAAGGTTCTGGATGCAATCAGCCGGAATCCGGTATCTCTTCGTCGTTGAATTCTTCGTCGTCATTGTTTTCTCCTTCAGCTCTGTTCTGGAGACTGGAGCAGAGCGAGGAGTCTGCTGACGCAAATCCTCGCGTGACACCTGGTCTCCCTATTTACGGGTTCGCTCGACCAGGTCCTCGATGTGAGAAGCTGCGTCAGCACGTTGCCCTGAGTGAGCAGGGCCCCTCATCGACCAAGCTCTCGCTCAGTCATTTGAGAATTTGTGCTGAATCAATCTTTGGCGACTGCCTGTTTCAAAATCACGGGGCTACCGCCTCCATTGACCTCCGGAACCGCTTTCCAAACAGCGATGGTGTAAAACGGCTGTCCGGATTTGAAGGCCTGAATCAGTGCCTCCCCTTCACTCGCAACTTCTTGGCCGAGTTTCAGGGCCGCCGTCGATGAATCGCTTGCTGGCAACAAATAGCGCAGGTCGACCTCAACCTCGTTTCGTCGCGAACGACGGCTCTTCGCCGTTTCACTCGTCCCAGTTACGGCCGCACTCGTTGGCGTGTTTTCCATGAATTCTCCTATCTGCTCGTGAGCATCGCTTGCTGTAAGACCCAATCTCTTTTTTCGCCTTCGATCGCACGCTCCCAGTACTCGCCGACGAGCAAACCACTGGGGTTTTGTTCGGATCTTTTTTCTACGAGAAGGCGAATATGAAATTCACAGACCATCTTGTCGATGGTTTCGTTGTGGTCATGCACGTGGTGCAATTGCTTCACGCCAAATGCCGTGTATGTCAGGGGATCATCTTTCGCGCGTTCGAGAGATCGAAGTTGAAATTCCGATGTGACCTGGTCTTCTTGTATTTTCCCGACCAGGTCGTCTTTCTGCATTCCGGCGTAAACCACACGCCGCAGGTTGGCGGTCATCATATTCAGGCTGTCGGCCCAATTGCGGCTCACGTTTGTGGGAGAGAAACCGAGGTAGCGCTCCAGGAACAACCGCATAAAGGCGCGTTCCTCGAATTCAGTTGGTCCGGAGTCTTGCCGGTCCAAAACCAGCGCAGTTGGACTGGCCTTACCGACCACTGTCGCCTGTCCGTCATCCGTTATACGAACTACAGTCGGTGGCTGGAGCCTCACATAAACTGCAAAGCCAAGCGCGAGCATCGTGGTTGGCACGCACAGAAACGCAAGAACCATCGCGCGATTGGCGTACGCGCGAAGGGCGCCATCATGTTCGTAGTAGCGGCTGTGGCGTGCTTTCTCTGAGGGCTCGGCGTTTTCTTTCTTTTTCATGCCCCACATAATTCATCTCCCTTCGGACGCCGTCCGAACAAACGACCGAAGAACCTTCCCAGATAAAAGAAAATGAGAGTGCTCAGGCTGTATGGTCTGAATCGCGTTCCTTCCGGTTCCCAGACTGGCGGCCGTCTGAACATGACAACCTCCTGAGTGGCACTAATTGTTTCCCGCATTGTTTCTCCCTGCCACTTTTGCCAATGCCTTTGCTGTATTGAAGGTCACAGCCTCTGTCACCGAGCGTGCGTGGTAGACAAACGAAGGTTTACGGCTTGGGGCGGGAGCGTGCGACTGACTTTCAGTCCCGACTTCTGGGGACGTGGAGCCAGGCGTTGGGGCCCGCTCACTACTGTTAGCGCTGGAAAACCCGGATTGCAGGAACTCTCCCATCGAGAACGCTGGCGGAAGCGGGGGAGAAGAAGATGTCGCAACAGACGAGCCAGTGGTTGCCGAACCTGCTCCAGCGCTAGTTCCGGCCGATGATCCACTCGTTGCACTAGATGCGAAACCGGTAGCCGCCGCCAAAGCCGCCCCAGCCGCGAACGCGCCAGCGCGAACCATCGCGAAAGCTGTTGAACCTGCATCCCCGGATACGATCCGCTTGGCAATGAACGGAATCAGGGCGACCGACAGGGCGTAGAAGATACTGACGAGGCCAAGTATGGTCGAGTCAGGAACGCCCTCAAGGAATCCCAGAAAACCATGACCGAGAACATCATTGACACGATTGACTTGGATTGCGGTGATGAGTGCGCCAAATATCGCGTACAGAATGGCCCATGCGTTCCAGATCATCAGGTTGATCGCGTATGTCTTTGCCAAATGTCCGATTCCGCAATCGGAAGAACGGCGAGGACGAGCGGTCCGACCACGTAAAGAACGGATCCATACAGTGTGTAGAAGAAGCAGAAGATAATGATGGCGAGAGCGTAGATGATGTAAGCGACAAGAAGTAGCAACACCGAGATGCTTCCCGCCAAGTCTCCGGTGATCATGTCCCAGAAAGTGAGATTTGGATTGGTCGCGGCCTGCTGCTGAAGTTGTGTCATCCAACTCAGAAACATGTCGCCGGCTCCCGAACTGTTCCCAATGAAATCAGCCGCAGTGGTGAAACTTCCGTTTACGCTGCGGAACACCGAAGACCAGTTTGAAATGATCATTGCCACGATCAGGTACTTGATTGCAGAAGCGGCAAGCGCCTGCAAATCACCGCCGCGCATCGCGGCTTGGTAGACGCTAACCATGAAACCGACCAGAAGAATGGCGAAACCAATGTTAGAAATCGTGGGTATCACGTTCGTCCCATCGATCCCGGACATCGCCATATTCAGGAGTTTGGCGAAATAGAACATCGTCAGTGCACTCCCTGCTTGAGTACGTCGCTACCTTTGGTTTGCAGAAGATTGGTGTGCGACGAACTGAACTTCATTTGTGTTCCTCGATTCGCCAATTCGATGGAACGTACGCGTACGAGTTCCGCCATCGCGGCCTGCGAGTACGCGTTAGCGCGAACCAGCCACGCGGATGCTTGCGCATCAAGGATCGCTGCCTCGCCCGGTGAAGCAGTCTGCAATTGCTCGTTGATCTGTTCTGCAGCTTGAAGTTCGAGATCTGCGAGAGCGTCTATTTCGACGGCTTTTTTCATCGCAGCCTGAGCTTCTGCGTCGGTCATGTCTGCTGCATCACGGACCGCCTGCGGCGCATCTGTAGCCGACATGACAGGGCCGTATAGACGGCCGAATTGCTCGGTAACCTGTGCAAGATTTGCGGGATTGCGGGAAAGCAGGACTTGCTCGAGTTGTTTTGGTCCCGGCAGTGTCGCACTCGCAATGGAAAGCTGAAAAAGCTGCCGCATCTGGCTGAATTGTTTCTGCGATCCGACCGCGAGAGTTTGGGCCTGGGTCAAAGACGCAGTCGGGAAGACGACATTTTGCTCAAAGTCCCTGTCCTGCTGTTCCGTTTGCTGAATGTCACCAAGCGGTTTAGCCACCACACCGCTGAGCAATTTAGAGATCGAACTCAGACCGGCGGAGATGATGGCGCAGCAAGGGTCAAGCCCCAGCTGACTTCTTGCTTTGTCTGGAAGAAAAACGACCATCACGAAAAGCGCGAGAGCGGAAAGAAGAACGCGCCTCAAGATTGTGAACCAGCGAGAATTGGATTCATTCGTCATGGGAAGACTCCTACGGGTGCGCGAGCACCTGTTGCATCTGGTTTTGCAGACTTCGGGTTGAGGCGGCACTCTGTTTGAGCAAAGTGTTTTCGTGGGCCAGCTTCGCTGCCTCAAGGCGCAGCTCTGCGGCGAGCATCTTGGCGAGGTATGCTTGCCCTTCAAGATTTGCGATTTGAGCGCCGGCGGCGATCATCGGCGCCGATCCGGGCGAGGATCCTGCGCTCTGTTCTTCAACTCCGTCGGCCAGAGTTAGCATGTTCTGAGTCGTTTGATCAGAAAGCACTGTCGTCTTCAGCGATGCCAGCGCAAATGCATCGTCCACATCCATGAGGTTTCGCTGAAGTGGCTTGGCATTGGCCTCGGCAGGAATCGGGCTATACACGGTGGAGTACTGGCCTTGAATCTGACCGATATCCGCGACTTGTCCGGCGCGCATGAGGGATTCAAGTTGCGATGGATTTGTCAGGGTTGCACTGTTTGTCCGGAGTGCGTGAATTTGCCACATCACACTCTGGTATCTGCCAAGGGTTGAGTTCACAAAACTTCTTGCACGATCGAGGCCCGCAATGGGCCAGATGGTGTCTTGATGGAACTTGTTTCGGTCTGCGCTGGTTGCCTGAATTTGACTTAGCGCTCCCCCTATCGGGCCTTGAATCACCTTAGTGATTGCGTTGAATAGAGAAAGAATGTCGCCCAACCCGACAGCACGAGCACTTGCCGGAAGGAGACAAACCGCGATAGTTAACGCTGCGAGAGCGCGACGCCGCCGTTTAGTCCAGTCCCAAAGACATTTGAGCGTTTGCAAGACATGCCGCTTCATCGAATAGCTCCTTTCGTTGTTTCACCTGACATTTCCTCTGCTAGCGGGTTCAGGTCCGCCAGGCCGAAGGGAAAGCGTTCCGCCAGTGCGAGGTACGCGTCGATGAGTGGCATCTCCCCATGACATTCCAGCCACCACGACCGGTACTGCCGTTCGCGCGGGTAGGTTGTTGTGATCCAGTAGTCCACCGGAGTAGCGGACATTCGAATCGTGTGCGTCGTCTCTGCTTTTTCGCCCACAACAATGAGAGCGTCAGCGCACTTACCCTTTTTGGGCGCGCTGAACTGCTTGATCTGATTCAGCGCCGTTTCATTTAAATGAAGATGTGCTCGCAGCGCCGTCATATCACCAGGTTGCTGACCGACAATCTTGGTGGTTGAATTCTTGACAATGCCCGCGCCGTGCACTCGCGGATTTGCATCGGTACCGACGAAGTCTTCGGCTGTCTGACTGATGCCCCAGACACTTCCGTTTCGTTTGCGTGCAGTGCGAAAAAGCTGGACTACCTCCGGGGCGAGTACCGGAGAGTCAAGCAAGAACCAGCATTCGTCGAGCACAGTGATGCTCCGTCTTCCAGCTCTTCCTGATCCACGTTGGGTAGTTGCTCTTGCTATCAGCAGGCTCATCGCGGTTTGCAACCTCGGGTCGTCGCGAAGTTGCTCCACGTTGAAAAACAGCCAAGGATTGCCGAGCTTGATCGTGGTGGGTCGATCGAACAATCTTGCGTAAATCCCTTTGTCGCCCGTCCAACTTCGTAGCTTGATTGCGGCAAGGTGGGCTTCATCATTCACGCGTTCGCTTTTGTCCTCGTCACGCCACTGCGCCAGTTCGTCGCGCAGGTCTGCGAAAGTAGGGATCGGGTTGGACGCTCGAATAGCGGCCCTTTTGTAGGTTCTTAGAATTGCTTCCGTGATCAGGTTATCCAGCAGTTCTCCGTCGTCGGTTTTGTTTTCACCCAACATGTGACGTGTGAGGTTCTTCAGAAACGCAACCTGATCCTTGCTTGGTTCGCTGTCGTCGGCTGGCAGGTCCCAAGGGTTGATCGTCTGGTCCGAATCGAGCGACATCGCAACCATGCGTCCGCCCATGAGTTCGACTAACGGTTGATAGGAATCGCCCCGCTCGATGATCGAGACAAAAGGGTTCTCTTTGGCTGCCATCTCAAGAAACTGCTGAACCATGAAGGTTTTTCCGCCACCGGATTTGGCCATGATCAGCATGTTTGCGTCACTCAGACTTGGATCGAAAGGCGAGAAGGGAATGAGTTGGCGATAAGGCGTCTCGAGAAGAAAAAGTGGCGAACGCGGGGTGCCTTGCCACGGCATCTCGACCGGCAGGAGATCCGCAGCATTAGAAGTCAGCAAGTCCTGATCGCGCTTGTCGGGATCAGCCATCGCCGGCAGCGAATTGATGTAGAGCCTGCGCTTGGCCAGCGTCTCGGCCACGGCCTTCGCGCCGTTCATGCGAGCCACAGAATACAGAAGCTGCTGCCGCTGGTTGTCAATTGCCCGCTCCGCACTTTCGAGGTCGGACGCGGTGATTGCCGGTTTCGAGGTGCGAGTTCCGATCACTAAACTCAACTTCGCAGTCTTGACGGAGCTCGAAATAATGTCCTGTTGCACACGAACCAGCTGGGCTTCCGCGACTTGTGCCTCCACATTGACGCGAAACCCTCCGCTCGTGTCGCGTTGCGCGGCCTGCATTTTGCGTAACCGGGTCTTGTAGCCTTTTAGAACCTTGACTTGGTCGGGTATGACGATTTGGGCATTGACGATAACCGGAAAATCGAGGCTTGCCAGTTCTCGCAGTACTCCGGGATAGGTCGCGTCCGGCAGGTCTTTCAGGCTTACGAAGGAATAGAAAATTCCTCCGACATTCAAATACGTATCGGTTTCCTCAAGAATGCTGAGGTCAGCGATCTGACTGCGAGCGCTTTTGTATTCAAAGTATTCATTTTCAGAGCGGAGTGGTCGGGCATCTGGATTGAGCGGATTCAGGCTTCGCTTGGTCTCCAGGAAAATCTCGTGATCCGTCAGCCTCCGAGCGCCGAGTTCAGCTGCCTGTAGGGCGGTTTCGACTCCGTGTAGCAAACTTTCGAATTCCGCAAGCAATGCCTGATGTTCATGACGTGACCGCTCGATGCATTTACGGCTTGAGAGCCTGAACGTTGCGCCGTTTTCGCCGGGCACCTTTCCGGTGACGCGATGATGAATGACCGAGTCCCAGATGAAATAAGCATGCAGGAGAGGACGCGTATAGGCCCCTGCCGTCTCTTTTTCCTTCCAGCGTTCGATCCGGAAACTTTCAAGCGCTTCCGCCTCGTTGTGATCCGATCGAATCCCGCGCACATAGTCTTCGATTAGCGCACCCAGATCTTCAGTCGTTTCGTAGAGAATCTGCATGCGCATGCTTTGCTCCGGCAGAGCTCGCAGCAGCGCCTCAAGCATTGTTTTCTCCCTAGCCCTGGCTTCGTCGCCAGCAAAATATGACGTCTGCCCTCGCAACTCGTAACCGGCAACGAAACATCCGTTGGTGCGGATCGCTACGTTGTCCAGATAGTCGCGCACTGGCAGCAGCTCAGCGAGCGCCGGGTTGTGCAGTCCCGTCTCGAATTTCTCAGTCGTCAGGGGCACGCTTACTCCTCCCTCAAGTACGGCGAAGTTAGTTCACGGTCACCTGCCGCCGCGCAGTAGGCGCGTGGTTTCATGAGCCGGAAGGAGAGGTCACGAACATAGCCACGAGGTTTGCCGTACTTAAACAACATCAAACACGGAACGACCAGGATTGGAACTCCGTACTGGAGAACCAGATTCGTTGGCATGCCGGCAATGTGCCCTCCAACAAATCGACCAATCACATTCATTACCGCGGCCGCGCCGAGCACAATAAAGAGGTCCTCAAATTCGAGGTACATGAATGTCACTCGCGTTTGCAGATTTCGATTCACGGGAGTCACTGGTAATGGCATCGCGTCCTCCTGCTATGGGACTCCGACTGTGCCGTGCTGAATCCAGAATTCACCCAGCCGCAAGATCCCCGAGAGGCAGAAGCAGCACACTGCCGCTGCCAGGTTTCTCACCCAGGCCTCGCCGATCGTCATGCGCTCGAGAAGTCCCGCGTAATGTGCAACCGCGAGCACGACCTGAGTGGCGCCATAGAGTGGAAGCAGCACGTTTCCCACCCAGTTGACGAGCGTGAGGATCGAAATCCAGTAACGGTCAGGGCTGTCCCATGCCCTTTGATTGGCGAAACTCTCGAGCACACGTAACAGACCTGAGCACATCAGTGACGCCAGAGCCGCGCCAGCGATATGTTGAAAGGGGCGGCCTTTCGCGAAGTAGTAGATGGCTGCGGCTGCGAACAATCCGGCCACGGTCGGCATGATGACGTTACCCAGCCAATTCGTCAGGTTGAGCATTCCGTTTGCAAAGTTCACCGCATCACCTCCGTGCCATCAGCCGACCATGGCCTGACACAACTTCCATATTCCCGAGATACTCAGAAAAGCGAGACCAGCGCCGATCAAAGGCATGAAAGGTCTGTGGCGCGCGTAGTTAAAGACCGATCCGACGATTGCAAGGCCAGCAGCTTGGGGGAGGATTGTTCCGGCTAGGAAATTCCAAGCCGAAATCAGCATGTCGGTCATGGCAAATTCTGAACCGCTGTTCCAACTCTGCATGAGGTGCACCAAGCCTGAGACCGACAATAAGAAAATGCCGGCAATCACTGACCCCAAGGGGTTGTGTCCCTCGGCTGCGTCTAGCGAAGCTTTAAGCACGCAGAAGGCTGCAAGAATTGGCGCCAATCGGCCAACGACGATGTCGGAGACAAAATGGTTAAACGTCGACTCAATACTTGCCACCCACGCACTCGAAATATTGTCGCCTTGTGGCGGAAGTGAAATGCCCTGCGCGGCAAACCAAGACAGGAACTGGGGCAGAGTGAGAAGAATCACGGACCAGAGTGCCCAACGCTGGAATCGCCCACCGGTGTGAAAATTGACCCCGCCTTCCTGACGCAGGGCAATTCCAGCCAGCACCATCGTGCACATGGCGGCCGGCACGGCCATATCGAACAACAGCTTCATCAAATCGACAATGATCTGCGGCAACGTCATGTGGTCCGAGCGCTATTGCACTCCTCCGGTACCGTTCTGGATCCAGAACTCAATTAAACGGGTAAGGCCAGAGACTACGAGCAAGCCGCCTGCGGTCACAGACCAGCGCATGACCCCACGTCCTTGGGAATACGCGATTACCGCCATGACCACTGCCAGGGCTGCACCAATGGGCGCGATAACGTTTCCCACCCAATTCACCAGATTGAGAACGGCACCTTCTGGCTGCGCAGCTGTCTGGCCTTGCACAGCCTGGCCCGTCGCGGGTTGCGCGCCGAGGTTCTGTGCGCACAGGGTTAGTGGAGTGAAGTGAAGTACGAAAATGGCCGCCAAGAAAGCCGTGGCAAGGCGCCGACGATCCACCCAGTTCGTGACCTGCATGTATTCTCCTCTGCGAAGCTCATTCGCAAGCGAGAACATAGGGCGGTCACAATTTTCGAGCAAATTCGATTTGCAACTGCGAGCACAACGAAATTGCGATTTAGGTAGGCTTCTGAATTGCAGAATCGCTGGAACGATGCAAATGAATGACTTCTTCCGCGAGAAGAGTTCCAGCTTTGCGTATTAAGACATGAAAAGCGGTCTGGCAATGTTGCAACTCACTGCGATTTCACGTGCACGAAAAGAGTCCGCAGGTACATTCGTTGGAGCATGTATTGCAAAACGTAGGACGCTGAATCGTGATGTGGAAGAAAGCACTGGGGTTCGTTCTAGTTCGCGGGCTCACTTGTTTGGTGGAGTTCTTTTTGTAGTTGCAGCAGCTGGCGGAGTTCCTCGGTGTTTCGATTGCTTCCGTCAGAAGCGGATGATGAGGATGTCTGCGTGGATGTGGGCGGCTTTGCCGCTTGTTCGACAACAACGTTGATTGGACTATCAGCGGGGATCGTAATCACGACATGCTGCGTAATACTCATTCTCGAAATTTGCTCGTCGGAAGCTTCTCCGATGTTGTTCGAGATTCTTTCTCGCACAAGATCCGATTCGCTTAGTGGTTGGTCGAGACTTCCGCGACCGAAAAGCATCGCTCCCGCCTGACCGATTCCTGAGAGAGAGCGCACCAGAATGTTTTTTCCCGTGTGCTTGCCCTCAACCTTGCCGCGGATGGGCTTCATCTGTAAGTCGGTCGCGACAGCTTGAATTGGCACAACTGCGCCGTCAGCCATCAGCAATGACTCAAATTGCAAGCGAACGTAGCCGGACCGATCCGCGTCCTGCAATCGACCGACGGCTTTCGTTCCCGCGGGTACAACGATCTCTCCGTCTCGCTCGTAGTTGTACTCAATGACGGCCAATACAGGAGTTCGAACTGCGCTCGACAGAGCGGATTCAAGCCGGGCTCGTAATTTGGTGCCGACTGGCAGCGCAAGATTCGCATCTGCAACGCCAAGCGTGGGAGTCCTTGCGATGTCAGAAGACGACTGCGCTGTCGCGCTACGCACGTAAACCAGTGACGCTTTCTCCATTCCTTCCCGTTCCAGCTTTGTGGAATCGGATACCGAAGGAGGGGCAGACCGTGGCGGCTGCGGCTGGTATGCCGGCGGCTGCCAATTTTCCTGGGTTCCGAATGGCGGAATCGTGCCGAGCGAACCGGCCACGGTCCCAGATGGCGGCGGAAGGTTGGGACTGGGCTTGGGCTTTGCGGTCCGTTCCAGATCACCTTCGTTCAAAAATCCATCATGCTGGGTCTGTGGTGCTGTCCTTTGTGAGTCAATGATCGGGAAAAGACTTTTTTCACTTGGACTGGCGGTATTTTCCGGGGCCGATTCCTGAGCGTTTGAGGTCGCCGACTGTTTCGACGCATCGCGCCCAGGACTTCGGGGCATGGACACCATGACGAAAATGAGTATCGCCACAAGCACCGCACCGGCACCGATGAAGACGTACCGATTTTGCCGAAGCTCTGGTTTTGCTCTCTGCATCCGCCGTGTGACAACGCTTTGCGGTGATGCGAAGAAATCCGCAGCTTCGTCCCCGGTTGCGCTTCTGGTCGGGCCTGAGTTCTCGAGCGTCTCAACCGCATGATTTCCATTTTGACCATCGACAGGCGTCATCGCGATGCTCCCTTCGGCTGTGCCACGAATCCAATCTCCGTGAGTACTGGCCGATCCACCTGCTCCGCATTTGCAACCTGAAGGAGTAAACGTTCCTGGGATTCCTTGAACGATGGGCGCTCGAAGACCACAACACCGTCGGCTCTTCCGCCCGGCCGCAAATTGCTGGTTGTCAGTTGAAAAAAACTGATCGGTACTTGCTCAGCCTTGATCGCCCCGGATTTCTTCTTCGCCTGGTGAGCCAGCTGAACCTGGGGTGGCAAGAGTTCAATCGTCTGCGAAGAGGAATTGCTGACAGAAAACGCCACGGTCATCTCTGATTCCGCGTAAGTCGATCTGCCAACCGCGACTTTGAGATCTTTTCCCCGCCAGTGGGGAACCTGCGCACGCTGCTCTCGCAACAACCGTTCCGCATTGGTTTCGACTGGTTTGTTCTCACGTGTTTCACCTACCGGGGGTTGGCTGACACTCTTCATCTCCCCGATGACAAAGCTAGATGCCTCAGGCGCGATGATCAGGCTTCGTGCAGGTTCGTATGCCAGAACATAATCGACAGGTTCGCTGTTTCGACTATCGCTTACAAGGCTCAATGCAACCTGATGTCCTGTGCGTGTCGTGATCAGCGCGTTCGTCTCCGTGGTTTTGGCAGTCGTCGGCTTGAAGAAAACCAAGCGTGGCTCTGCTTCGGAGTGCTCTGCCTTGAAAGCTCCTGGATCGCCCAGAACGACCGAACTCACCTCTTCCGGCAAGCGGACCGACGTGACGTACCCTTTGCGCAGATGCACAACCGAAACAGAGCGGGAATTTAGCGTGAGACTGACAATCTGCGCCTTCGCCGATGCGGTTTGTGCCGATCCCGAGTGCGACATGACCAGCAGTAGTGCTATGACATGAAACAAAGAAAAACAACCATCCATGGCCCATTTCATCGGGGCACCTCGGTGTGTGGAGTCTGTTCTGTCGATGTCTGGCGGAGATAGGCGGCACGGACGCGCGCGACATAATTGAAGACGTCAGGATTGTGGTAAGCTAGTCCACGTCGCGCGACGATTTCTTCGCCTGCATAGTAAGCGGCTGCGACCAGCCTGTAGTCATGGCGAAAGAGTTGGCAGAGCCATGCCAGGTAACGCACCCCGCCTGAAATGTTTTGCCGGATGTCGCAGCGGTCACGCACCCGTAAGCGCTTCGCAGTAGCCGGCATGAGTTGCATGAGGCCAGCCGCGCCCTTTTGTGAGACTGCACATGGTTTCCAGTTTGATTCGCGCTCGATAATGGCGTGAATCAGTGGCACTGGTACTCGATAGTGTTGCCCATATGTAGCGGCGTAGTATTCGGCTTCGGCACGGTTGACCGCAGTCCGCGACTGCGACCACAGAGGCCAGCAAACTAAAAACGATAAGACTGCCAAAAGAACAATGCGCCTCACGGTGTACTCCTCTAAGTGATTTGACGGCTGTACTGTTGCGCATCGCGAACCAAGCTCTCGAAGCCATCGCGCAGCATGAGTTTTTTCCGGTCTGCACTTGTCTTGGCGAGCAGAGGCAGCAATGTTTCTCGCATCTCTCCCTTTACCTGCTGTTCACCAAGGACTTGTAGTGCCCTGGCCAAATCCAGCATTTCCGAGATCGATGGCGGCTTTTCGAGGCTCCAGCCGCGAAGGGCACGTGCAAAACCTGCAATGCCGGCGTGGAATTCAGGACCAGCTTCAGGTGTTCGGAGAGCCAGAATTTCTGACTCTCGCTCGATCGATGGATGCTCCACACGCAAATAGAGACTGCGCCGGCGTAGCGGGTCTCCAATACGTCGTTCTTCGTTCGAGGTCATGACCACAAGCGGAATGCTTCTTGCCTCGACCGTGCCCAGATTCGGAACCGTCAACCTCCAATCTCCCAGCACTTCCAAGAGCATGGCTTCGAACGCTGCGTCTACTTTGTCCAACTCGTCAATCAGCAGCACTGGAGGCTTGTCCTGTTCGAGGGCACGCAAGAGAGGTCCCGCGATAAAGAATTGTCGGCGCTGAAGTTCTGCACCAAGAGCGTGCCAATCCATCTCTGGCGAACGCGCTTTGAGTTCAACAAACAACCGTCGCAGGCTTTCATCAAATCTTCCGATTGCCTTCGCTTCATCAATCCCTTCGTAGCACTGAAGTCTTTCCACTTGAGTGCGGGCGGCTGTTGCGACTGCGTAAGCCAACTCGGTTTTGCCGCTGCCCGCCGGTCCTTCAAGCAACAAGGGACGGTGCAACCGACCGGCAAGGAATACTGTCGTAACGGTCACACAATCCGGGATATACCCACTTGCACGCAGGCCTTGCTCAACCGCTCCTTGGGACGAAAACACGATCCGTCGAACCTCACTTTCAGCTCTCTGGCAGCGACGAACCTAAGGCTAATCCAAATCTCGGTCAAATTTGCTTCCAAGCGAGGTTCAGTCGGTGTTTATGGGCGCATCGACTTCTTTGACCCAATCATGAGCTTGGCTTAAAAAACAGCAACGTTTGTTGAATGCCAAATAGGTGTAACCATGTCGAACTCACCAGCCACAAAACTGCACGTTCTTGAAAATTCAAATCGCCGACCGCATCCGCCAGAAGCCTGGGAAGAACCCTCCCGGCCTGATCCACTTCTTACAGCCGAAGATGTGGCTTCACGCCTCAACGTCACCAAGGATTGGGTTTGGGACCATTCCTCCCGCAAGCATCCGTTTCTACCCGTGATTCGTATGAGTGACGGCACGCTTCGCTATCGGGCAAGCAAGATCGAGGATTTCATTGACGAGAGGGAACGTCTGACGCGCATGCGCAGAAGCCGAGCTAGAATGAAGAGGCCCAATTGTTCCCCCGCAGAAATCGAGGAATGATGGGTAAATCGCACCAGAAGGGTTGGATCGTGGCGCGGGGCAGGAAGTGGTACGGCTACTTCCGCCGCAAGGCTTACAATCCAATCACACAACAAATCAGCTTTGAGACCGTGCCAGTGGTCCTGGGCCTCAAGTCACAAATGTCGAAGTTTGAGGCGCGAGATGTGCTGGAAAGAGAAATCGCAAAGCTGACCGGGCAACTGCCAGTGGACACGATCGCCCCTTCAAGGGAGGTCACGTTCGGCTGGTTTGTCCGCAAGCGGTACTTCCTGTTGAAGCAGGCCGATTGGAGTGAGGAAACAGCCAAGGTGAAAAAGTATTTAATCAAAAAAGACTTGCTCGATGATTTTGAGGAGATCCCCCTCGAAAATTTCGACAAGTTCTCCTTGCAGGTTCACCTCAACCAATTGGCGATGACCCGTTCGCGTGATCGGGTACTGCAAATCAGGGCCTACCTGCGCGACATCTTTTTTGAGGCAGTCGATCAGGACTACCTGCAAAAAGATCCGGCACGCAAGGTAAAGGTTCCGAAGCAACTCCGGGAAAGCGACAAGACGACGCTGACCTGGGAACAGCTGAGGAAAGTACTCGGCGCGCTTTCATTGCGCGACCGCGTGCTCCTTGAACTCGACATGACTGATGCTCTGCGTCCCAGCGAACTGTTTGCCCTGCGTTGGAAGCGATTCAATCATCAGAAGCGCACGATGACGCTGGCCGAAACGGTTTACAAGGGAAAGATTCGCACCCGAGGAAAGACCAAGAAAAGTTTGGGTGTGATTCATCTCCCCAGAAAGCTGGCCGCAGATCTTTCGTTGTGGAAGAGGCAATGCCCGGACAAGTCTCCGGAAGCGTTTATCTTCGCCAACAAGCTCGGGGGTTTTCGCTGTTCGAGCAATTACCGGAAACGTGTCTTACACGCGGTGGCAGAGGAACTCAAACTGCCGAGGCTGACCTTTCAGATCATTCGCCGTTCCATTGCGACTCTCGCACAAAAAAAGGGGACGGTGAAGGACGTGCAGGGTTTGCTCCGGCACTCACGGGCGGCAACGACGACCGACATTTACATGCAGGAAATTCCGGAAAGCGTGCAGGCGACGGTCGATTCGATCAACCAGGAATTGCGGAAAAAAACACGGCGAAAAACAGAGAGAAAGGAGGGCTCAGAAAAATTTGCTACCAATTTGCTACCAAATGCTACCAAGCCGGAACGAACGATGTCCGTAAGTGCTTGAAAAGATGGTGGACCTGGTCGGGATCGAACCGACGACCTCTTCCATGCCATGGAAGCGCGCTCCCAGCTGCGCCACAGGCCCACTAATGAAGGGAAAACTACTGGTCGGACTATTCATTTTCGCTTACCTACAAGCGTTAGTCAAACATCGAACAATGGATGCAGGCAATTCACAACGAATCCCTTTGGATTCTCTTAAGTTGTGATTAAAAGATACGTGAGTTGTGATTAAAAGATACGTGAGTTGTGATTAAAAGATACGTGAGTTGTGATTAAAAGATACGTGGATCGGTGAATTTTTTTACCACTTGTTCAGCATCACATCCAGATTGTCATTCGATTTTAGTTTTACGCAAAGCTGCATTGATGGCAGTTTCCCACTCTTTGCCTGATTCTTTATCCTTCCTGCCTTGTTCGTTCACGTGATCATTGAAGTTGGCATTCAGTGCCGTGCGTTCATAGACGACGTTCACGGCAGTATTGGCAGGATCGTTCTGGGTAAGATGGATATCGATCAAGACTGCCTGGGCTTCTGGAATGACATAAACATATTGAATGTGCCCGGCGACTAGATCGAAGGCGGTATTAACCCATGTGCTCCGCAGATGTCCATGAGCTACAGTAAACACCTCGCCTTGAACATCGCGCGCCGGCGCCGGATGAAGGAATTGAGGATTCCAATGATCGCCTGCCCAAGCGCGCTCTCCCCAAGCCCCAAATAGCGGCGCAACAGTTTGGTATGGGCCTTGCACAGTAAATTTGAATTCGTTTTCTACGTGAACCACTGGCTTGTTTGAAAAATGACCGCCACTAAGATGAGTGAATACTACTGCGGCGCCGGTCGCGGCTCCCAGTATGAAAATAATGAAGTACCCTGCTTTCATCGGCGTCGCTCCTTTAATTGATGACTATCTGAGGCTTTTAATGTCAGGCCATAAATCTTCTTGAATTGTTCGATCTCTTTCAGGGTTTGTTCAGAGAATGGGCTCTGGCCTTCGAAGGCATGCAGAACAATTCCTTCTAATAAGTCGCCGAGCGACATATCTTTCAATTCCGCTACTGCCTTCAACACTTTGAGTAGACGCTTCTCAAGCCGAACTCCAGTTTGCACACGCTCCACTTCGAGGGGATTTTGTCCTTCATTCATGGTATATATGTACCATGGTACCAAACTCAAGTCAACCGGGTCTAAACCATTGATCCCCAATTCAGTCCTAGGGCAAAAACGAGGATTCGGGTTAAAGAAATGAACAAAGAGGCGCGTTCTGCATCGAACTGAATGGGGCTGGCAGACCAGGCGCTTGGCTGCCCGTCGTAAATAGAAAAGCGTCGACTGACACTGAGGGGCAGTTCGGTTCACTCCGCCGACTGCCCGACTTTTCGGAACCGAATCGAAATTATTATCGAAGATCTAAGCGGCTTTCTGGCCTGGGGCTTTCGCTTCTGGATGGCCGTGTTCTGCTGCGGCGTGCTCAATCTGAGCATTGATCTCACCACCTATTAGAAATGCGAATCCAGTTACATAGAACCAAACCAGCAGAATGATCACTGCGCCTAACGAGCCATATGTCTTGCTATAAGTATTGAAAAAGTGGAGATAGGCACGAAAAGCAAACGAGGCCGCAACCCACACTAGCACTCCAACCAGTGAACCGGGTGTTATCCAATACCAGTGCTGTTCTTTAAGATCGGGACCGAAGTAATAGATAAGTGAGAAGGACAGAACCACAAAAACTAGAGCGACTGGCCATTGCAGAACTTTCCAGGCTAAAACTGCGGCCGTTCCTAAATCAAGGTGAGATCCCGCCCATTCGGCGAGGTATCCTCCCAACAAGACTAACCCCAACGCCGCCATAACCAATAGGGAAACTGCAATCGTTAGGCCCAACGCGATCGTGCGCACCTTAATGTACGAACGTGATTCCTTTACGGAATATGCCGCGTTCAGCGTCGACATCATCGACGACATCCCACCCGAGGCAACCCAAAGCGTGAGAATAATGCCGAATGTGACCTTCCCTCCTCCACTATTCCGTGCTACCTCCCTGATCGTTTTATTCACAAGATCGAAAGCAGAGGGGGGCAGCACGGCTGCCAAATAACCCATCAAATTATTATTCAGTGATTGACCACGGGAAGCAAAAAGTCCAAACAGTGAAACCAGAAATAGTAACAACGGAAACAAAGCGAGAATAAAGTTATAGGCTAGCTCAGAAGCGCGTCCGAAAAGATCGTTTTGATCGATTCCAGCCCAGACCCGTTGGCCGAGCTCTTTTAGAGTTAGGCAACCCAAATCCCACATGGATGCCACTTGTTGCGTAGTGGTGAGATTGGAGTCCGACATGGCTGCTCGTTGCAAGGCATATCTTCGGATTCTTCCTCTTAGAGAGCCGTTGCCCTTTGGAAACTCCAATTCGGAGGTTGGAATTCAGATTCAGCAAAGCTGACCAGTGATGAATGCACTGTAGAAAACCAAGAATCTTTGTAACTACCGAGCCCAGGATCGAAATTCATCATCCAAGCTCCGGCATCGGCAATGATTTCCATGACTAAAGAAAAAGGCAAAGAAAGAAATAAGAAATCGAGGCAAGCAGGACCTACCCTCCTCTTTGATCTCGACGGCACCCTCATTGACAGCGTCTACCAGCACATCCTCGCCTGGCGAGAAGCCCTTGAGCAGGTGGGCATGTTATTTTCCAATGCCTCGATTCACCGCCGTATAGGAATGAGCGGTGACCTTGTCGTGCGCTCTTTTGTCCGTGACAGTGGACGCAAATTCAATTCCAAAGAAACTGAATATCTCAAAGAGCGGCATGCCGATGCTTACAAAAAACGTGAAGGAGAAATACGTTTGCTGCCGGGCGCGCACGATCTCATTTCCACGCTCTCGAAGCTGAATATTCCCATTGCTATAGGAACGAGCGGCAAACGACAAGACGCGGAGAAACCACTAGATATGCTGGGAGTAGGCACCGCTGTGACGGTGGTCACAGCAGATGACGTGCAGAATGCAAAACCCGCGCCTGATCTGTTTCTGGCTTGTGCCGGAAAGTTAGGTGCCGATATCAAGGATTGTATAATCGTTGGCGATAGCACTTGGGACATTCTCGCGGCCCAGCGCGCCCGCACGTTGGGAGTGGGACTGCTATCGGGAGGATTCGGAGAGGACGAATTATTGAGAGCGGGTGCCTATCGGGTTTATAGAGATCCAGCAGACCTTCTGCTGCGGTTAGACGAACTTGGAATTCAGTCCAGATAAAAGATACCGAACTAAAATACGGTCGGTGAAAATTAGGCGGCGTCTTCTTCGATCTTAATTCGCAACGATTTCAAGAACTTTAAATCCTGATCACTGACCTTCAGCTCGGGATTGCTCGCAAGCGTGGTAACCATGGAAGTCTTGTCGCTGGACTTTTCACCAGGCTTGCTGACTCCGATTGTAGCTTCCAGCACCAAAAAAATGTCGTAGCCTCCGTCTTTAATGCGGGAAACTACTTCCGCAATCGAATCCGAGTCGGCCAGAGATTCGTTAATGGCCTCGCCCAGCTCTTTCATAAGTTGTTTTAATTGCTGGTCCACACATCCCCCTTCTTACGACCGGTAAAGTTGCAATGAGCGACGTGGCCATAAGTGAACATCTTCATATTCACTTAGATGCACCCGATAGCCAAGATGCTTCGCGGCTTTTATTCCCAGCAACGCGATATTGTAACTCTGAAAATTGATAAAATCGATACTTAATGGCTAATGTCTCAACCGCCCGAAAGCTCGGCATTGCTGCCCGCATCGCTGTCAATCAGGTTGGTCGCACACGCACCTGGGGAGCACTCAGAAGTAGTACCCGTACAACTGTAGCTCATACAGGAAAGGTATTAAACCAGCTCTGGCTCGAGATTACCGGGTTTACTTTCCTGGCACTTGCGGCTTTTGGAGCTTTGATTCTGATTCGTGAATACATGAAGTACCATGCCGGGGAGGCGAGTTCGAAACGTGTACTGATTGCAATATGTTTCACCATTATGTTCGCTTGGTTCGGATTAAGTTCTTTCTGGCGGGTAAAGAAAAAATCATGAGAAAGTCCGTTTGCCAAAATCGGGGGACTCGCTTTTGAGCGATAAGTCAAATTCCACCAACCCACAAACTTCTTCTCACATTCCCATTCGTACACTCTATACGCCTGACGATCTTCAGAATTGGAAGCAAAAGGAAGAATTATCCTATCCCGGCCAATATCCATATACACGCGGAGTGCAGCCTACCATGTTTCGCGGGCGCCTCTGGACGATGCGTCAATATGCTGGAATGGGAAGTGCCGAGGAATCCAACAAGCGATACAAATATCTCCTCGCCCACGGCACGACCGGACTCTCCGTAGCATTCGATCTACCCACGCAAATTGGAATGGATTCCGACAGTTCCCTTGCACTAGGAGAAGTTGGCAAAGTCGGGGTTGCTATCGACAGTATTGAGGACATGCAACGCCTTTTTGATGGAATTAAACTGGCGAATATATCCACATCGATGACCATCAATGCGACGGCATCAATCCTATTAGCATTGTATGTAGCAGTTGCAAAACGGCAAGGCGCTGATATTCGCCAGCTTTCCGGTACCGTGCAGAATGACGTGCTCAAAGAGTATGTTGCAAGAGGCACATACATTTTTCCAATTCAGCCGGCGATGCGGATTATCACCGATCTTTTTGCGTGGGCAAATGAAAACGTTCCCGAATGGAACACAATTTCTATCTCCGGATACCACATGCGGGAAGCTGGTTCTACCGCAGTGCAGGAAGTGGCATTCACTTTAGGGAACGGGATGGCCTATGTTCAGGCCGCAGTTGATGCTGGACTTGATGTCGATAACTTTGCTCCGCGCCTCTCCTTCTTCTTTAACGCCCATAGTAATTTTCTTGAGGAAGTTGCTAAATTCCGCGCAGCCCGGCGTATGTGGGCGAAGATTATGCGCGAACGCTTCAAGGCAAGAAACCCGCGTTCCTGGATGCTTCGTTTTCATGCCCAAACGGCGGGATCCACTCTGACTGCGCAACAACCGGAAAATAATATTGTTCGTACTGCGATTCAGGCCATGGCAGCGGTCCTTGGCGGGACACAGTCTCTCCATACAAATGGCTACGACGAAGCTCTTGCGCTGCCCACTGAGCAAGCAGCTCGGATCGCGCTGCGCACGCAACAGATTATCGCTTATGAATCCGGCGCTCCGAATTCCGTCGATCCGCTCGCCGGTTCTTATTATATTGAGGCGCTTACCAACGAAATTGAAACGCGAGCCAATGCTTATCTCGAAAAAATTGATGGATTGGGCGGTATGCTCAAAGCCATCGAACGAGGCTATGCGCAACAAGAAATTCAAAACGCTGCCTATGAATATCAGCAGAAGGTGGATCGCGAAGAGGCAGTTGTTGTGGGAGTGAATCGCTTTACGGTTGACAAAGAAAAACCAGTTCCAATTCAACGAATCGACGAATCGCTGGAGCGACAACAAATAGAACGTGTACGAGAGCTACGGGCACGTCGCAATCCAAGGCTTTGGAGTGATGCGTTAATGAAAATAGAAGAAGTCGCCCGCTCTGGTGAAAATCTGATGCCGCACATAGTAGCGGCGGTAGAATCGTATGCGACAGTGGGAGAAATCTCAGACGCCATGAGAAAAGCATTTGGCGAATACAAAGAAGCAGTGGTGGTCTGACTTAATTCCGAAGCTGTATCTTCAATACGGGCTTCATTCTAAGCGTTTATTACAGCAATCAGTGACCGCGTTCCGGTCCTTCTATCTTGTAATCGCACGCTTCCCGGCAGGCTGCACAGTAATACAAACCATCCTGGCAGAGCCGGATATCCAATTGGGCCTGGCAAGAGGAGCAGTACTTATCGCAAGCGCATTGCGATTCTGGCATTTCGCACTGCATGCAACGGAATTTGGTAATGGTTGAGGACATGGACGAACTATAGCGTGCGGGCGAATGAGAGGGAAGGTTCCGTCAGTAACAGATATTTAACGCCAAAAACTGTAGCCCGCCGCTTTTTGCGGCAGGCTTTACCCGCACAGCATGGTTCGTAAAACAGTGGTTGTAGGGAACGCTTTTTAGGCGCTCTTCTTTTTCTTCGGCTTTTTGGCTTCGCGTTTTGGCGCGTCTTTGTTTCCCATGACGACAGAATGCATGAAATTGTCAGAAAAGGCGAGAGCAAAATTGGTTCTGGCAGGCCATATTCGCGAAGGGAGAGTTCTTCGGCTTCGCACTACACTAGGACTCTAATGTGCGTTCAGCGATGCAGACAGACTCAGCAGATTCTCCGGGTGAACGCGAATAACACCGTTTCGCGGACTATCAATATCCGCGATTAGGAAAAACGCGACCGACAATATTATCGGCAAAACTGGCAGCAGAACAGGTCTGACGTGCACTGCTCCAAATCCCATTAACAGGTTGCAGAAGATGGCAATCGTGCCCATCAGAATCCATGCAGCTCTCGGAACCCGGTTCCGCCAAGCCCCTTGTGCGTAGCCTTGCGAATTCACTACATCATTCATTCCAGCCGCAGCTAGCGCAATCGTAGCTGTTCCTTGAGCGGCAGAGGAACTCTGAAGCATAGACCACATCTTGTACTGTAGTTGTGTTGTGCGGACACCAATTTCGTCAAGCCGGCGTGCGCTACCATGCGCATAACCAGACAGCGTGTAAAACACTAGACGAAGCTGAAGATATTCCATGAGCAGCCCGCGAATTTTGGGAGTATCGGCTGCGGGTAATAAATCGGCGCGCAAATACTCTGTGCCGATTGAATTCGCCTCTTCTTCTTCGTAGTGCTTGCGCAAATCGTAGCGGCTGACCGCCATCGAGAAAGTGAACCCAATAATCAGTCCTAACAAGGTTAAAGTCGCGGTGAGGACAATGCTGAAATCTTCGCGCTCTTCTTTGTCGATACTACGAAACCTTTTCCTGAAATACACTCCGCCCAGCGTGGCCATCCAGAGTGATCCGAAAGATACGACAAAGACTGGGAATGGAAAATCCAAGAGATGCATACGGGCCTGCTAAAACACATAAAGTGAACGGCCACGAAAATCTAGTTGCCAAAGCGTCACAGCGTCAACTGGGAGTCTTGTCAGGTTCATGTGTGACTCGATTGATTCTCGAGGGTGAGGTGCACACGTATAGCGATAAGAGTCTCCGGAATCCACAATCTGCAAGTGTTGACAGTATCGGATCGACAAGTTTTACGGCGAGAATCGTTCATGAGTGGTTCATGCAACGATCTTTGCAACTTAGGAATGAACGTTTCCCATGAGCTTTACGAGTAATCGTGCTCACACCACTCAAGTGTTCGCGGGAAAAGGTTATTGAATATGACAGCATTCCACTGGGCACTGGGAAGAAGCCGCAGCCGGCGCTCGCTTGCGCGAGATTTTCTCTTATTGCTTCTGCTCATGGCAACGTCCGTTATACATTTGTCAGCGCAAGAAAAGGAGGACCTCGACGCACACACTTTACGCTTCGATGGTTTCTGGTTCAATTCGCAACCATCGGGGAGTTTTCACGGTACTGGTACACAGGGGCGCTTCGACCTTCAACGGGATGTTAATTTCAATTCCTATAACACCGCTGCCATCAGGGCGGAATGGAAATTCACGCGCAAGAACCATCTCTTCGTGGGATTTATTCCCATCAACCAGACTAAGCAAGCTGTGCTAAATCGAACCGTCTTGTTTCAGGGGCAAACATTCGGTGCTGGGTTGGTTGTAAAGGGCCAATTGGAGAGCGACCTTATTAATGTTGGCTATCAATACGACATTATTCGTCGCAGGCGGGGACATCTCGGTATCGTAGCCCAACTAGACTTGTTCTACATCAGGGGCAGCCTCAGCGCTGCCGCCCAAACGCTGAATGGAACAACGTTTTTCGCCCAAAGAGCCTCTTCCACGCTGCGTGCACCGCTTCCCGTCGCCGGCCCAGATTTTCGTTATTATCTGACTAATTCTGGACGGCTGTTCGTCAATGCCAACCTCTTGGGCATGTATTTCTTTGGATATGGAAATTTCATTTCGTCATATGGAACGCTCGGAATATCACTCAATAAGCACCTTAATCTGCAAGGGGGCTATCAGTTGGGTTCACGTTTCGATATCAAATCAAAGGCTGATCGGATTGGCCTCAACTTGACCCAACGCGGTGCAATTGCTGGGCTGGAGGTCTCCTTCTAGTAAACGCTAAAGCCCGAACGATGAACACTTCACTGGGGTGTCGCGTTCGGTCCATCTTGGTTCTGGCTTGAACGCTAAGTCCACCGCCACCTCACTGCGATGATCGTGTAATTGAGGATACCCAATGATTTTTATAAGTAGCGACGAAACAGAAAAACGAATACTGGCAGCGGCGTTAAGCTTGATCCTCATCGCTGTTCCACAGCAGGTTGCGTATGGGCAACAGGAGCCCACGTCGGCCCCGTCCCAACAGCCTTCTGAACCAGCGCCGCGAAGTGCGGAACAAATCCAGGCCTTGGTTGCGCCAATCGCACTCTACCCGGATGCGCTGGTTGCACAGGTTCTCTCCGGAGCGACATTTCCCGATCAGATTCCGGCTGCCGAGAACTGGTTACAAGAGCACCAGGATTTAACTGGCAAGAAACTGATGAAGGAAGTGGACAAACAAAGCTGGGATCCAAGTGTAAAGGCGCTCTCCCAGTTCCCCTCAGTACTCGCGAACATGTCGAAAAATCTTGCCTGGACTTCAGAATTAGGAGAGGTCTATCACACGCAACCCAAAGACGTGATGGAGGCTGTTCAGGTACTTCGGGCCAAAGCTGAAGCTGCCGGGAATCTCAAATCAACTGAGCAGATTAAAGTGGTGCAACAATCGCCGAACACGATTGTGATCGAACCCGCGAACCAACAGGTCGTTTATATCCCGCAGTACAATCCCGCCGTCATTTACGGGACTGCATTCGTAGTGCCCAACTACACAGCAGCGGATGTAGCTGTTGCTAGTGCGATTTCATTTGGTACAGGCATTGCTATCGGAGCCATGATGACGGGTGGTTGTTGCACATGGGGCTGGAATTCATGGTCGGTAGGTTGGCATGGAGGCGTGGCGGTCTATGGTGGCCATCCTTACTACGGCAGTGCGGCTTGGCATGGCGCATATGGGGCTTACGGATATCACGGCTATGGGGGTTACGGGGGCGCCGCTTACCACGGAGCGTATGGATCAGCCGCTGGCTACCATGGCTACACCGCTAATGGCAATTACCACACAGGTGGTGCATACCAAAATGCATGGGGTGGAGGAACCGCTCATACGACCTACGGCGCTGACGGAGCCGTCCACACCGGTGGCAGCGGCTACAACGCCACAACTGGGCAGGCATACCACTATGGAGCTACGAGCACACAGCACGGAGGATCGGCCTACCATGGCACAACGAACACTGGCCAACATTTTGCGGGCGGCACGACCGCGAGTGGGCAGCATTGGGGAGGTTCAACCAGTGGCTGGGGGCACGACGACGGCTGGTCTTCACGTGCAGCGAGTAGCCGTGGCCGGGGCAGTATGAGCTTGAGTGGTTTCCACGGTGGCCGGCGCTAGGCATTGGAGCGTACCGCGGAAAACCAAGATTGGAGGATCGTCATGTTGCCCCTGACTCATCGCAAAAGCAGAAATAATAATAATCAGTCACAACGTCGTTTGATCGTCATGCCGCTGCTGGTATTGACCCTTATCTTGACTTCTTCGTGCAGCCACAATCAAGCCGCGAATAATGATGTCACGCCGAAGACATTTCCATCGCCGGTAGCAGCGGGCTCGGCGCTGCTCGATGCCGCAAAATCGGGTGACCAGCACGCCTTGCTGTCCATCTTCGGTTCCGAAGGCAAGGACCTCATATTCTCAGGCGATGCCGTGAAGGACAAGAATACCGCCGAACGCTTCGTCGCCGCGTACAACCAGATGAATCGTTGGAGTAAAAACAACTCTGGTGAGGAAATCCTTTATATCGGCGCAGACAACTTTATCTTTCCCATTCCGCTGAAACAAAACAGTTCAGGTCAATGGGCCTTCGACACCGCAGCAGGCAGGGATGAAGTCTTGGCCCGTCGGATTGGGGATGGCGAACTGACTGCGATTGGCGTGCTCACGGAAATTGTCAATGCCCAACAAGAATATTTCAGCCAAAACCACGAATTCGCTCAAAAATTCGTCAGCGACGAGGGCCAACGTAATGGATTGTATTGGCCAGTTGCTGAAGGGCAGCGTCCCAGTCCTCTGGGGCGGTTGGCCGACGTCGCCAAGGCACTTGGTTATTCGCACAGTGACAAGCCTCAGCCCTTCAATGGTTATTACTATCGAATATTGACGCGCCAAGGAGATACTGCCAAAGGCGGCGCTCAAGACTATCTCCAGAACGGAAAACTAACCGGCGGTTTTGCAGTTCTGGCATGGCCGGCCAAGTACCGCGATTCGGGAATCATGTCATTCATGGTCGGCAAAGATGGCGTGATTTATCAGCAGGATCTCGGTGAAAAGTCGTCTACAGCAGACGAAACCATTGCAGCTTACGATCCTGGCAAAAGCTGGACAGCGGTGCTGACACCTGAACCTGCCAACGCTTCCCCAGCCCCGACAACGCCAGCCGAGTAAAAAATAAGATCGGAACTAACGTTCGAACAAAGGAGAAACTCTCATGAAGAAAGTAATTAAAAACTCTATTATTGGCGTAGTTGCATGGAGCAGTATCGTTATCGCTTGCGCACAGCAACCAAGCTCAACAGCGCCCAAAGCCCAGCCCAGCCTTATCCCGCAAGAAAAAGCAACTAATCCTGCGCCGTCCGCTAACGCTCAAGGCAAAATGCAGAAAGGCAGTGTCGGCAAAGGAGAGCTCACTATAACAACCATGCAACCGGTGGATTTTTGGCAAGAGCAAGTCGCGTTTAGCGGAGGAATGGTGACAACAGACTTCCTTTACGACCCGTCTATTGGCGTTCTTTACGGGTATCGAGAAGATGATTTTAAATGCACCAATGGGCAACCAGCCCGTGGTGGCATTCTGGAGGCGCTGTACGCCAAAGGAAATAAGTCGAGCAAGCCGGTGGGCTCCGGTTGGTATGCGGTAGAACTGGATGCCGGAAAATGCGCTGCAAAAGAGTCCGGCATCTACGGATGTAAATTTGATGCAAACGGCACTGCTACGGAATGTGGGACTGCCACGATCAACAACCGCACCGGCGAGATTGACGTAGTTGCAGTTCAGTAACGGTCGGACCATGAAGTCTGACGCGGATTACCTAAATATGTAATTTCACTTCTTTTGCTCCAGCTGTTTCAGGTTTTTTTCCATTGCTGGCGGTAGCTGGGTATCACTTTTTAATAAAATCGCGGGAGCGTCTATGGACATCATCCGCCCTGAGTAGATAGGTCTTCACATCTCCTACTCTCTGACCACAATGCCGCGTTCAGCCCAAAGCTTGCCACAGCCATCCACATCGCTCCATTTTACGCGGCAGCTACCTCGCTAGAGACTTCCCGCTTAAGATCGATTGTTACCTTCTCGATATTTCCGGTGAACGAGAACGGTAACTTGTAGCTGAAGTCGACCGGTGATCCAACATCCATGCCAATGTCCAATCCTTCTCCAAGCGAGATCGCGACTGGTATAGTGCGCTCCAACCTTCCTTCTGCGAGCTTCTTGCCGTTCGCGGTCATAGTGATCATGCCGCAACCCCCAGCTTCTTTTTGCCGTTCGAGGGCTTCCTCTCTATATTTTGTCCCATCCCCTATCAAACTTCCCCTTGAACTTTTCGATCCATTCTTTCGGCGTGTGATGCGGAGCATGGGTGGCGCCAGTAGCCACGTAGAGGAAATATGGCCTGTCGGGAGAGATGCTCTTGGCCTGGCGTACCCAAGCAATCGCCTTATCGGCGATGTCAGTTGTCAGATGATAGTTCGGGTCGGTTGAGGCTGGCACGAGATCTCGGTTTTGATAGAGGATCGGGTTCCAATGGTTCATGTCCCCAGCATTGAAGCCGTAAAAATAATCGAATCCGAGCCCATTAGCCCAACGGACCTGCCGCACTTGTCTCCCAAGTGGGCGTGTTGTGGTTCTTGCCGATCCACGCGGTCATGTATCCGTTTTGTCGCAAGACCTCGCCCACAGTACCGCAGCTTCTCGGTAGTATGCAGGTATAGCCGTCGTACCCGGTCGCCAGTTCGGTGATGCCTGCAAATGCCGCGGAATGTGAAAACAGTTGTACCGCAATCCTTCTGCAGCGAGCCTGTCCATAGTCGGAGACGGGATGCCGCCACCGAAGGTTTCATACTGACCGAAGCCGCAGTCATCAATCAGGATCAGCAATATGTTTGGTGCTCCTTTCGGAGCTTGAACGGGTTTTGGGAACTGTGCTGGGTCGGAGTCAAGATAGGTACGGCCAACCTCGCCTGGAAAATGAAAATCGGGCCGCGGCAATACGCTCGGCGTCCCCGCTGTGGTGCTCGGCCGATTCTCGAAGATTGATGCATTGCGATTCACCATTACAAGCTCCTTTGGGCTACTCCATCGTGTTTACACGGGCTAGGTAGATCCCGGAAACTGCAAAAAATGACAGCGCAGAGGGACAGTTCAAGAGTTGTCACTTCTTTTGCTCCAACTGTTTCAGCTTTTCTTTCATAGCTGGCGGCAGTTTGGGGAACAAGAATGCAATTTGTAGACGCATGCCTCACGGTGAACCACTAACCGGATGCACGGCATTTCCGTAAAACTGTGCTGACAGGTTCACGGGTTGTAGTCCGAGCTTGAAAATCCGCCCAATGCCGCCACCGACAGGGACCGTCCAAATATTCTCGCTCATAGCTTTCCAGTTGGCGATAATGATCGGGGACATGGAGAGAAACCAACCCTTGTTAAGGTTGTAATTAATGAAGTACTGAAGCGTCATCTGATTTACATTGGTGCGATCTGACGGACCAGCGACCGACCACACATTATTAATGAGTGCGCCAATCGTCCAATGTCCGGGCTGGACGAGTGCAACGACTGAAGGTCCTGCGCTGAATTTTCCTTGTCCCAGGAATCGGTTCGAAGCAGTCGGCAGCACAAACACGGGCCCAGCGCCCCATATAAGTTTCCCTGGCTTGGCGGGTGACAAGAAAAATGTAGGAGTCATATCGCCGAATCCGAAGACGCCAGCGCTCTTCTGTGCATTTTGCGCCAGCAGGAATCCCGGTGTGTTTTCCTCGATGCCAAGAGACTCCAGGTTCCCGGTGCCAGGGGCGGGCTGCCAGATGATGGGTGCAATCCACCGAATAATCAGAGTCCACTTCTCACTGGCTTTAACTGGAATGACAGGCTGAATGTTCAAAACGTTTTGTGTACGGTCGAAAGGGCCAATACCGAAGTTGCTGTTGTTCTGGACTGGAACGCTAATAAGGCTGGATACCGGATTTTGCGTGGCTTTCTGCAAATCCTGCGCTCCGCCGGAGGACCCTTGTGATGCTCCAGCTCCCTCTTGCCCTGAGGAAGAAGAATCTTGTCCTACGACCACGGTTGCCAGCACGATGGCAGTGAGGAACACATAAATTGAAGTTTCAACAATCCATCTAAATGGGCGCCGGCTCAATGCGTACATGCTTTTCCTCGCCACACAAAGCAAATTTCACCCGTTTCGGAAGAAGCTTAGGTGCTGGGTCACTGCCGAGAATCCTCAGCAACTACAAAGTTACGAACCTTCCTTATCTCACTTAAAGTGATAGGTCAGGCCCAGCAGGGCACCGTCGGTCACCATGTTGTACACACCGTTCCCGTTGCGATAATCAACAAACAAGTAGCGATATCCAGCACTCAACGTCCACTTGGGATGAACCTTGAAATTGAGCAGTCCGGCAAACTGATAGTCCTGTTTCGCGGTAGCGTTCCAGCCACCCATGTCTCCCAACACGGTAATCGATGTTTTCGGTCCCATGGGAAGCTCGACACGGCCGCCGACTACGATGTCCGCCCAATTTTGGGAAGTATTGATATTCAAACCGAAGATGGAGGGGTTGAAGTTCAGCTTTTGCCCGAGATGCCAAAAACGCGCGCCTACGTTGGCGTCGGCTTTGAATCTCTTGCTGTTAATCACCCGGTAACCGATTTTTGAAGTCCACAGAAACTGGCCTACGCGCACGTCAACCGACGTTGCGCTGAGATTAGGGAACGGCAATGCTGAACTGTCGGAGAGTCGTATCCATAGCAGATCGCCAGTGAGCAAGAAGCGATTGTGACGAGCTTCAGCCGCGCCCATTAGTCCAAAGTCGAAGTGCTTGAGAAGGTCCCAGGCACTGCCATGGACACTGGCATCCCGACCGAATGCGCCCACAGTCCCATGAGTGCCAGCGAACCAGAGATATGGGCTCAACTCCAGATGCCACCCAGAGTCATCGAGCATGGGCGGCGAGGAAGATGGGTTTTGGGGAGCCGCGCTTTGAGATTGGGTTTGCGCATCCGTCGCGACTGCTGCTTGTTGTGCGCTCACCGGAAGTATGGTCAATACGAAAGCTGCCAGTACCATGACTATGCTTTGAAATGAATTCATCTTCGAAGCATCCACGGGAAACGCCGCACGGCAAACTGTCAAAAGCAACAGAAATTTTTCCGCTACGTGGCTGCTCCCCTGATCACGCCCGACAATTACTACTGTTCGGTGATACTGCCACTTGAGAAGACTGCACGGGACAAAGTTATGCTCGTGTCGGAGAAAAGCATCTTCCTGCGTGGTAGACCATTTAAAAAGCACAGTGTATTCATACTGTAGCGGCCAGATTACGAGTTATTGTTCGTTCATACCTTTATTGAGCAGAACCTTTACATCCACGCGACGGTTGTCGGCGCGGCCTTGGGTGGTTTCATTCGAAGCAACCGGGTTTGTCGTTCCCAGCGCGCCAGGAGCAACGATGTGAATCACGGGAATGCCGCCAGACTCTTCTAAGTAAGCGATCACGGCTTCCGAGCGGTCCAAGCTTAGCTGCTGGTTCATTGCAGCATTGCCAGTCGAATCGGCATAGCCCTTTACTTGCACGATGTAGCCGTTCAACGGTTTGGAAGCCGCGGCCAATTGCTTGAGTGAGGCTTTATCTTCATCGGAAATCTTATCGCTGCCAGGCGCGAAGAATACCTTGGCATCCGTCTTTACTTCGTAGTCCGAAAGATTGTTAAACCGTTTGTTGGTATCCGCAATATCTCTCTGATCGATTCCAATCTCCTGAGAATTTTCCTGCATGGCTTGCTTGTTGGTTTCAGTAGTCTCCTTATTGGTAGCTACTTCTTCTTTTGTAGGCGTCAATCCAGCTTGAATTGCTTGGGCAGTTTGAAGACTGGCTTTGGAGAACTTCACTTTGGTTGCGATCAACTGATTTTTGCTATTTTTTGTTCCTTCAACTTCAACTGCCAACCCTGGCACAAGGGAAGTCAGACTGTAGTGTTGTTTTCTCAGACCGAAAGTGCCCCTTGGCTGCTCGATCTTAGTATCGTCGGAGAGCACAACCGCAACTTGCGGAGATTCCGTAGTCTTCAGCGTCATTGTCTCTCCGCTGCGTGCCGTAATGAGTCCCTTGATTTTGGCGTTCGTCTCCGTTTGTGCTGCGACGGCTATCCAGCACAGCAACAACGCGCCGAGCAGTATCACTTTCCGAGTTCCGTTCGTGTTCGAGTCCATAAACTTTTTCCTTTCGAAGATTCGTTGCGCCGAATATTCGATAACTATTTAGTTACTTTTTAATTATTCTGTTATTCAGCACACACCAGCTTTGGTTATCGTCGTCACCACAGGGCGACTGGCGATGATTTCTGTTTCAAAAGGTGTGCGTAAATGAGCATCCATCAAAACTTAGAGACTTGGACATCCCTTGAATACTGCTAGAAATGGCAGACTGCCCAATGAGAGTTCGCTTAGATTCGGGGGCAGTAACAAATACGTCCCGTCAAGTTTGACAGTTGTGACTGCAGAGCTGTGCCCCTATCCTCCTGTGAATGGATGTTCCTCGATGATCGCCGCGAGGAACTGATATTTATTGTTCCCGCAAATTGCAAGGGAGTTCGTGGAAATCGCCTGAGAATGCTAGGAGGGCGAGTTGGCCGCGCCGACGGAAGCAAGCAGCTCAGAGGAACCCGAAATGAACCTGCCGAGTTTTCCAAACGTGGATCTGTTTTCGGCTGGTATTAACGCCTTGAACGGAGCGCTCGTTGCTCGCAATCCATCACACAACCGTGGCTACGCTGTCGTGGGGTTGCTGATCATGGCCTTCTTCGGGGGCATCGGCGGCGGTGTGTCGCGTGACATTTTGTTGAATGAGATTCCATCGCCTCTTAAAGACCCGCTCTATACTCTTGCCTGCATAGTGATGGGGCTATTAGGACTTGTAATTTATCGCTACGCAGAATCCAGAGAGGAACGGTTTCGTACGAGAACTCTGGCTTTTTTCAAATCCTTCACGCTGCCCTGGTTTGCGATTCTTGGAGCACATAAGGCCCTCGATCACGGCCTTGGGATCTATAGTGCGCTCGCCATCGGATTAATTGCCACAACTGCCGGCGGGGTATTCATTGATGTCTGCTCCGATGTCACACCGGAGATCTTGCGACCTTCAGAGCACATAGTCACGACGGCAGTGCTGGCGGCTACGGTGTACACACTACTGGCGAAGCATGAGGCGGGCAGCGCTTCTTTTTTTCCAATCACATTGGTCTCGGTGTTGGTTGCGTTCCTATTCCGTGTGATTGCCGTGCGCGACCACTGGGGGCAGATCGTGCCTTACCAAGCGCCCGCTGCTGGGCCGATCGCGCGTGGATAAAAGTTTTTCGTAAAAGTAAGAGAAATATGGTCGGTGCGTGTCAGCAGCGTTCATTTGATTACGAGGTAGGGATGTTTATGGATCCTATGTGGGCACGGGTATCAAGCCAATTGATTGCTCGCGTCAGTGGCCCCATGAAGTTCCGGTTAGTCCTCCAGCCGGCTATGGCAGCCTTCTTCGCGATTCGCGCCGGATTGGCAGATGCCAGGGCCGGAAAGTCGCCGTATTTCTGGGGCCTTGTTTCGGAGCCCGGTCACCGCGCCGCCCTGATCAAGGAGGGATGGAAGAGCGTCGGGAGAGTTTTCATTCTGGCATTAGTGCTGGACATCGTTTATCAGATTATCGTTCTGCGATTCGTATATTTAGGGGAGGCGATTATTGTTGCCTTCATCTTGGCGATTGTCCCTTACCTGATTTTGCGCGGTCTGGTTACGCGTGTGGCCCGAATGAAGAAAAACAATATCCACACCACAGATAAACACCCTCCAATGAGGGACGCCGCATGAGTGATCCGGAAGGGGCGGGCTACGATAGTGGCACGGTCCTCGCCAAAGAACGAACCGAGTTGGCCATCAAGCGGTCGGCGATCGCGGCGGAAAGAACGCTGATGGCATGGGTCCGGACCGCGATCTCAATGATCGGGTTTGGTTTCAGCATTTACAAATTTTTCCAGTTCCTGCCCGGGGAGATTGCCAAAGGGAACGTTCCGCATCCGCAGGCCCCGCGGAATTTGGGATTGACCCTTATTGCTCTGGGGACTCTGGCATTAGCGCTTGCAACCTGGCAGCATAGGAATTTCCTGAAGGCGATTGGAGCGGCACAAGCTCAGCATATGTGGTCCCTCTCCTTCGTGGTCGCGATTGCTGTCGTGTTGATTGGATTGCTTACGTTTTACGGCGTGCTGCTGCGCCATGGACCCTACTAGTCCAAAATTTGAGTGATCACACGCGTTGAATTTTCAGAAAAAAGGGCTGTGACATTCAGCAAGCCTCACGCGAACGTCTCATGAAAAAATGAGGATCGAAAATGCTCAGCGAAGAATCGCGTTTACGTCATCCGGCAGAACGCCCGCTGCTGCTGGTATTCGTTATATTGAATGTTCTGTTGATGGCGGCAGCGATTTTCATCGTTCTCAAAGGCTCAAACTGGTTGCGCGCACATCCTCAGCTTGCCCAGTATCGCAGTCGCATTCGTGTGCTGGCTATCGCAGCGGTCTTTGGTCTGCCCGCGACCGTCTTTCTACGAAATACCCGGCACGCCCTGGTTCGAGGAAAGTCGATCGCGCTCTCTTCACAGCAACTTCCTCAAATTCATGCCATCCTGCAGAGGCATGCTGGGCGACTTGGCTTGGAGCAGTTACCGGAACTCTATGTCTCGGACATGAAGATGTCGAAGCCAGCTCGCGCATACCGATCCTGGAAGTGTGACTATATCGTATTGTCTTCCAAGTTCCTTCAACCTAACCTAGAACCAATGCTCCCCGTATTCGCTTTCTGGTTAGCCCGGGAAATTGGACGGCTGCGCCTGAACCACGCCAGCTGGCCTACTGAACTACTCCTTGCCTATGTCGATAGAGTCCCGTATCTGTCGAATCCTTTGCACCACATATTTACTTACTCCGAAGATCGTTACGGAGGATTTCTTGCTCCGGAGGGTTTGCCTGGCCTAATCGGTATTGCCAGTGGAAGGCTCATGCTGCCGGAAGTAAACGCTTCTGACTATCTTCAGCAGGTAACAGCTTATGGCGGCCTCTGGGCACGGCTTGCGAGATTAATGGAACCCGAGCCAACGATCTCCGAACGCATACAGGCCTTGTTCGAACTCGGTTTGCTGAAGACGGAATTACCTTCCCTGAAAAAACATTCTGCCCTCTGAGAGCCCAGCTATAACGTAACTAATTCTGTTAGCTTTGACAGTTTTCGGGATGGCATTCCTTTTCTAGTCTTGGACCACGGTGGCTTCAAAAGCGAGCCCAGGAAAACCTGTGCAAGGCGACGCTTCCTTCGAGCCGAAAACGTCATTAAATTCACTTAACACAAAGGAAAACTCATGGCTACAAAGAAACCAAATATCCTGATTCTCTGGGGAGATGACATCGGCACGTGGAATGTCAGTTACTTCAGCCGCGGCATGATGGGTTACCATACACCGAACATAGATCGCGTTGCCCAAGAGGGCTGCGCCTTTACCGACTACTACGGCCAGCAGAGCTGCACGGCTGGGCGCGCAGCCTTCATCTGCGGCCAAAACCCACTCCGCACAGGCCTAACCAAAGTCGGAATGCCCGGGGCAACTCTCGGACTCCAACCTGAAGACCCTACCATCGCCGACGTGCTCAAGCCGCTTGGCTATGCAACCGGCCAGTTCGGCAAAAACCACCTCGGCGATCGCAACGAATTCCTGCCGACCGTGCATGGCTTCGACGAATTCTTCGGCAATTTGTATCACCTGAATGCGGAAGAAGAGCCGGAACTGCCGGACTATCCCAAGGACCCGAAATTCAAAGAAATGTTTGGACCTCGTGGCGTGCTGCATTGCACCGCTACTGACAAAGACGATTCTACGGTTCAACCACGTTGGGGACGCGTGGGCAAACAGAAAGTCGAGGACACTGGTCCGTTGACCAAAAAGCGCATGGAGACCATCGACGAAGAGATCACTTCGGCTGCACTCGACTGGATGGAAAAACAGGTTGAAGAGGACAAGCCATTTTTCCTCTGGTACAACTCAACCGCCTGTCATTTCAGAACTCACCTTGCAGCCAAGAACCGAGGAAAAAGCGGACAGGACGACTACAGCGATCGTATGGTCACGCATGACGAGCAAATCGGTCAGATGCTCGATAAACTCGACGAACTGGGAGTCGCCGACAACACCATCGTGATGTATTCCACTGATAACGGCCCTGAGAACGACACTTGGCCGGACGCCGCCAATACTCCTTTTCGCAGTCAAAAAGATACCAACTGGGAAGGCGCATGGCGAGTTCCATGCTTTATGCGTTGGCCCGGCAAGATCAAGCCTGGCACTGTTCTGAACGGCATTGTGAACCATCAGGATATGTTGCCGACCTTGCTAGCGGCTGCCGGCGATCCCGACGTGAGCGAGAAGCTCAAGAGCGGGTATAAAGTCGGTGATAAAACCTTCCGCGTGCATATCGATGGATTCAATGTTTTGCCTTACCTCACCGGCGAGGTGAACGAGAGTCCCAGAGACTACTTCTTCTACGTTAGCGATGATGGCGGCATTATGGCGCTGCGGGTTCGTGACTATAAGTTGGCGTTTGAAGTCCAGCGTGCATTTCAGATGAATGTTTGGGCCGAACCCTTCGTGAAACTACGCGTTCCGCATATCTTCAACCTTCGTCGCGACCCTTTCGAGCGCGCTGACTTTAACTCCAACACATATTGGGATTGGGTCGTGGACCATGCACCTTATCTCTATCTGGCTCAGGCAATTGTGCAGGAGCAAATCGAAAACTTCATCAAGTTCCCGCCTCGTCAGAAAGCAGCGTCATTCAATCTTGACGCAGTGATGGCAGCACTAGGTCCGGCAATGGCGGCAGAAAAGACGAAGGAGGCGGCAAGCGAGAAAAAGAAGGCTGCCTAGAGGCCGTTGGGTCGACAAAGCTAGTCAGCTAGTTATGGAAAGGGAGATCGAAAGATCTCCCTCTTCAACAACAACACAACAATGGAAGGAGAAAGCGATGCTGCAGAGATATGTCGTCATGACTGCAGCGTGACTTGAAATCGTCGCGGGAGCTGCCTTTCTTACGACACCCAATGTTGTGTGCCGACTGCTGTTCGCGGCCACGCCCGAGGGTAGGCATATTCATTGGATGCCTTGCCGGAGTTGCGCTCATCGCGCTGGGTATATCCTGCCTATCTTTGAGGGTCATAAGACCGCACCCCGCTGCCGTACTGGGATCTTCTTGCCTACAACACCGGCGTGGCTATCCTACTCGGCCGTGTAGGCGTTACCACAACTCTTCGCGGTGCGCTTCTGTGGCCCGCGTGATTCATGCTGTTATCGCGGCCGCATTGTTTGCCGCTAGCTTCTGACATTAAGACTATTGCGCTTGCAAACAGTAGCGGAACATCCGCAAAGAAATCAGAGGTCAACAGGCCTTCCTCGAAACGCTACTCGATCTTTCCGCAGCGCAACTGTCTGCCGGGAGGTTTTTCAATTCGAAAAGAGCAATAAGCCAGCGTAGGACCTGGCGATCTTCATGCAAAGGAGACTTATGAAAGTCAGACATATGTTGATAGACCTGCTTCCTTCCTTGGCAGCCGTGACTATTGCAATATTTCCGGTACTGGGGCCACGCGCGGCAGCACAAAACCCCGAACTTCAGCAGAGAGTGGCTGAAGTAAAACAGTCTGCCGCGGAGAACAAACAAGCCTTAGCCCATTACGCCTGGCAGCAGCAGACAACTGCCATAAAAGGCGAAGTGAAGGACACGAAATTGTTCCAGGTGCATATAGGTCCTGATGGAAAACCGCAGAAGGTTGAGATAACAAATACAACTTCATCGTCAGGAGGCGGTGGACGGCTCAAAAAGCATATCGTCAAAAAGAAAAAGGAAGAGTACCAGGATTATGGTGAGCAGATTGGGGCTCTCGCACAGCAATACGCACAGCCTGACCCGGTGAGGCTGCAACTCGCTTTCCAACAAGGAAACGTAATGTTGGGCTCGGGCGGCGTTCCCGGCAAAGTGAAGATGGAGATCAGCAACTACGTCAAGCCTAATGATAAGGTGACGCTAATATTCGATCGCCAGGCAAAAGCCATCCAAAGCCTTAACATTGCGACGTATCTAGATGATCCGAAGAATGCAGTGAACATTGGGGCTCAATACAGCCAGTTGCCTGACGGAACCAATCACGTGGCAAATATGCACGTCGACGGCGTGAGCAAGAACCTTCAAGTGACAACCCAGAACTCAAATTATCAGAAGATCATGTAGAGACTGGGATAGGCGGCCGATTGTTTCGGAATTGCTATGAGCCAACGCGGGGAACTCCTCACACCATCGAGCGATGTCTCAGAAAAAGTCCGTGATTTCTACGATCGTCATCCCTACCCTCCGCCTATTGAGAATCTTGAAAAATATCAGCGACATTGGCAGTACGAAAGAAGGCGAGCCGACTTTCGACTGTTCTGGCCGGACCGTGCTTATCGAGAGGACCAATCCATTCTGATCGCAGGTTGCGGGACATCCCAGGCGGCCAAACATGCACTACGCTGGCCTGCAGCAGGAGTTACTGGTATTGATTGCAGCGCAACCAGTGTTTGCCACACAGAGCGACTCAAGAAACAGTACGACCTGAAGAATCTTCAAGTGTTCCAGCTTGCCATTGAACAGGCAGGCGAATTGGGCATGAGCTTCGATCAAGTTGTTTGCACGGGAGTGTTACACCATCTTGCGGATCCTGAAGCAGGTCTGGCTGCTCTGCGCAGCGTTCTTAAACTTGGCGGTGCCATGCAGCTTATGGTGTACGCACCTTATGGCCGGACTGGAATCTATATGCTGCAAGAGTTTTGTCGGCGAGTAGGGATACGCGCAGATCATGAAGGAATTCGCGACCTGAATCACGCCCTCGGCGCATTACCTCCGGGGCATCCTTTGCAAACTTTACTCGCCCAATCCCCTGAGCTCCGCAATGAAGCGGCGCTTGCCGATGCTCTACTACACCCGCAAGACCGGGCCTATTCTGTACCGCAGTTTTTGGATCTTATCGAGAAGGCAGGACTGATATTCGGCAGATGGATGAGGCAGGCGCCTTACTCTGTTCATTGTGGGGTTATTACGAAAATACCGAAAGTCGGCGAAATTGCGCGTCTCCCTTTACGAGAGCAATACGCGGCAATTGAACTGTTTCGGGGCACGATGATCCGGCACACTGCCATCGTGTACCGCGACGATTGCACCAGCCTCCAGCGATTCGATTGTCTTGAGGATGATTGGCTTGATTATGTACCAATTCGCATGCCCGACACTGTCTGTATTCAAGACCGGGTACCACCTCCAGCTGCAGCTGTCTTGGTCAATCGCACTCACACCTACAACGATCTGTTTCTCACCATAGGCGGGACTGAGAAGAAAGTATTTGATGCTATTGATGGGCAACGCACGATCGGCGACATCGCTGAAAAAGTGCTGTCATCCGCTGACCGGGGTACGTATTTAAATACGAATAACTTCTTTGAGCGGCTCTGGTGGCACGATCAAGTGGTCTTCGAAACGAATTAGAGCCATAACTCAAAAGACCTTGCTACGAATCTCTATCAGATTTGACAGTTTGCCTTCTCGGGATGAATGCCTACCCTTCAAGGAGCGGGGAGTCTCCCGGATGGAAAACTCAGATGACTGTCGCAAAATGGGTGTTTCTAATGTCCCTTGCATGCATGACTTGTCATGCTCAGGACACTCAATTTTTGCCGGAGATTGATGCCCATCTCAAACTAAATTCCAATTTTCGAACTTTCCTTCAGGCCAAAGATGATCGAGAGGGTGGTGATCCGCAGCAATTTACCTTTGGTCCGAGTATCCAGTTCTACGCAAAACCATTGCTAAAACTCAAAAACGTAACGCTCTTTGATCTGAATGACGAGAAAAAGCGGGCGTTGGTTTTTGAGAGTGGGTACCGAATCATCATCGCGCCGAATTCCCCAAATGAAAATAGGGCATTAGTGGCTATGACCTTCCATTTACCGGTTATGGCTAGGATTTTATTATCGGACCGAAACCGGGCTGACCTGGATTGGAAGGCCGGTACTTTTACCTGGCGTTACCGGAACAAGCTGGCATTGGAACGAACGCTTTCGATTTCTTCGTATCATCTCATCCCCTATGTCGCGGTTGAGCCCTTTTACGAGAGTCAATACAGTAAATGGAGCACGACGGATCTTTATGCCGGTTGTTTGTTTCCCGTGGGGAAGCACGTCCAATTCGACGCCTATTATGAACATGAAAACAATACCGGGAAAAGTCCCAACCGACAGGACAATTTTATCGGTATAGCCCTCCATCTCTATTTTTCCCTGGTGCAATCCGGCCACTAAGAACGGAAAGCAGTGAATGCACGTTATACAGTCCGGCAGATTACGCAATGACTTGGGCCATGTGGCAAACTTGGATCACTTCTGCGCTGCAAATGTGGCCATCACTTGCTGATTCTGAGTACGTTGCCTGTTTACAACAGTCACGGAGTGGCCAATGTTGTTTCTCCTGCAAGGCAAATACTCAAAATTGCAAAACTCAGCGAGTAGGCGATATGGCGACAAAGTTTTTTGGGATTCACTAATTATTACCAGTGACTTGTCGAGGTTTGGTAGCGCTAACGGGAATCGAACCCGTGTTTGAAGATTGAGAATCTTCCGTCCTAACCCCTAGACGATAGCGCCGTGTCGCTGGTTTCGATTATAACAAGCAATCTTTCCGCGAAACACACCGTCTAGAAAGCAAACTACCAACAATATCCTGATGATTTTAAGAGGTGCAAGACCGAAGCCATGCTTTGTAGAGAAATATCGTGGCCATTTACAGATTTGTTCTTAGCTCCTCGCGGCTGAGTTCGCCTTCCCATCGCGCCACTACAACCGTCGCTACACCATTTCCGATCATATTTATCAATGCACGGAACATGCTCATGAAACGATCTATGCCTAAAATTAACGCCATGCCCGCGACCGGAATCGTGGGAATTACTAATAGCGTCCCTACCAGCGCAATGAACGAGGCGCCCTGCACGCCACTCGCTCCCTTCGAGGTCAGAATGGCTACGGCGAAGATAGTCAGTTGTTGCGTAAGCGTGAGATGTGTATTCGTCGCCTGCGCTACAAATAATGCTGCAAGCGTCATGTAGAGGCTCGTGCCATCGGTATTGAAGGTGTATCCGGTTGGGACGACGAGGCCCACCAGGGCTTTCGAGCATCCGAGCTCTTCGAGTTTCGTCATCAATGTTGGTAATGCCGGCTCGGATGAACTGATCGCCAACACCAGCAGAATCTCTTCTTTAATGTAGAGAAGAAATTTGATTATGCTAAATCCTGCCATCCAGGCGATAGCACCCAAAACGATGAGAACGAACAGAATCGATGTGATATAGAAGGTCCCAATAAGTTTGGCGAGCGGGCCGAGCGATGCTATTCCGTATTTGCCAACTGTAAAAGCCATCGCACCGAAAGCGCCAATCGGAGCGAAACGCATCAGGATATTGACGATGCCGAAGACTACTTGTGTAAGAGCATCGAACAGATCAACCACTGGTTTGCACCGTTGTCCCGCTATGGACAAAGCGAAGCCAAATAGAATCGCTACCAAAAGAACTTGAAGAATATCTCCCTTGGCGAAGGCATCAATCACAGTCGTTGGGATAATGTGCATCAGGAAATCGGTTACGCTTTGGGCCTTTGCCTGTCCCGCATAATCAGCCACAGATTTGGCATCGAGCGTAGCCACATTCACATGAAAACCGTCACCGGGACGAACCACATTCCCCACCACAAGTCCGATAAACAGGGCCAGCGTGGAAACGATTTCGAAATAAAGCAGTGCTTTGCCGCCGACGCGCCCGACCTTCTTCATATCCTGCATGCCGGCGATTCCGGTCACTACAGTACAGAAGATGATTAAAGTGATGACCATTGTGATCAGGCGAATGAAAGCATCACCCAACGGTTTCATGGCAATTGCACGTTCAGGATTGAAATAGCCCAACGCTACTGCGATCACAATTGCAATTAACACCTGCATCCACAACGTGGAATAAAACGGCTTCCTGCCGGCAGGCACAGATTTCATGGTTGAAGGCAGATGCGGTGTAACGGACGAAGTTCCCATGGATTTAAATAGATTTCCAGAAGCAAATGCGCAGACTTTAGCCTGCGCATTTAATAAGAGAGTAGTTATTAATGCCTTAAGCTGCCGTTAACAGCAGTTAGTTCGCGGCAATGGTTGGAGCGACATCAAGGTCGCGCAGCAGCCATGGAATAATCACTTCCTTGAAAATGCGCGGATCGGGCCAAACTTTAACCTGCCGTCCTAAATGTCCGCCTTGCGGATTGATCCAGGCATCTTTGGGAACGTCTCCTTTGTTAAGCAACAGATAGAGATCACTGATTGGCACTTGCGTATCCAATGTTCCGCCGATTATCAACATGCGCGTTGTAGGCTTTCCCAGAAGCCCCTGATTGACTAGGGATATCTTGGGCAGGAAAGCTGCAAGCTCGCCGAGGTTATTGACGCCTTCGCAGATGGACATTAAGGCGGGTACCTGATCGAACAGATATTCGCGATTCCCCAAAAGTGAATTCGTCAAAAATTCTTTCTCGAAAAATTTATCGGTCGGAGGCGATTGCGCACTTGCCCCGCGCAGGCGTGCGCGTTCGACGATTGCCATCTTCGTCGCCCAATAAGCTCCCCAACTAACACCATGCATGGCAATTCTGTTCTTATCGATTTCGGGCCGGCTCTGCGCATAGTCGATTACGCGCGATAACATGCGATCCGAAGTCTCGCTTACTTTGATCGGCGCTTGACCGGTGCCTGGCCCATCAACCGCCAGATAACCGACGCCAAAGGGCAAAATTGCCGAAAAACTTTCGGTAAGATCTTCTTTTCGGCTATCCAAACCATTCACTGCAATCACGAGAGGAACTGGTCCCTTTGCATTCTTAGGAAGACGCAGGTAGCCAATAATTTCTTTGCCTTCAAATGGAATATGGACAACCTCAAGCGGAGGGTCAAAGAATCGCGCATGTGCCAAAAATGCTTCGAGAGCTTTGTGATATGACTCCAGCTTTTTCGGTGACGCTGGAATCGGCCAGCGTCCAAAAGAATAAATTCGCCATGCGCGGATATAGTCGGCATTGGCCTTTGCCGGGTCGGTCTTCTCGAGTGATTTCCCTTCATTCATGTAACGATCGCCAACGGCCATAAAGCCTGCCGCCCATTCATCTTTGTCGCTGGTGTGAATCGATTGAAATGCCTCGCGAACATCATTGGGATCAAGCCCGATCAATGGATACCCACCGACTTCCGCGCGATGAATAGCTTCCGTCTTTATTTCATCGAGTGTGCGTTCGCGATGTTCTTGGCTGAGCGCGTTTTGAATGGTGATGAAAGATAGAAAAAATAAGAAGAATGCAATGAGCCCGAAATGCAATTTCAGTTTCACGTCCAATATCCCCTTGTTCTTTGTTGAGTGTTGATGCTCGGAGTATAGGAAGGGCCGAAATGAACATCTTCTCCGGCCCTGCCACCTCAAACATGTTTTTTACTATCGATTAAAAAAGCAGTTTCAATCCGAATTGCACAGCACGGCTTCCGCCCGATCCGACGACTGGATTGGCAGCGGCCACATCTGGAGTAGCGCATCCGCAACCAAACGAAGCTGGCGCGGAAGGATCATTTTGTCCATAACCATTTTGTCCGCCGTAAGGATTGGCGAAGTTTGGATGATTGAGAATGTTGAAGAATTCAACCCGCCCCTGTAGGCCGAACCGTTCGCCAAATTTAAAGTTCTTGGCCACTGAAAAATCCCAGTTGTGAAAGCCAGAGTCTGGGAAAGCGTTGCGGCCCATGGTGCCAAATTGACCTAATGGCGGCGCGAGCATAACTGAGTTGCCCTTAGCGAAACATCCATACAAGTTAAGGGAATCAGTGGCTCCGATCGCAGCCGCTCTGCTCGAACAAGCGGAAGGCATGTTTGGAGCACCCGCGGCGTAGAACGGGATCGGGGTCGGGCCAGACTTGAAATCATTCGGGTTTCCGAAAAAATCCCAACGATTTGGGCTATTGGCGGGAGGGCTGACAGGTAGCGGACCCGAACCACTGACGTCTGTTCCTAAATCAATTGGGCCCCATGGCTGGGCACTTTCCAAAGTTACGATTGAATTCAGCTCCCAACCTTCCATAAGTTGGCCAAATCCTTTTTCCCCCGGAACGAGATACGTCATGGAAAGCGTGAGGCGATGGCGTACGTCAAAGTCACTGCTGGCGTACTCCCGGCCTACATGATAGGAATCTTGCGGTAATCCGGCGCCATATCCAAAATCCCAGTTCGCGCCTACATCATCGAGGGCGTGAGCATACGTATAACCTGCGACCATGTTCAACCCATGATAGTTTCGCGACGTCAACGTAGCCTGTAAACCGTTGTAGTTGGATTTATAAATGTTTCCCATTTGGAAGATATTGCTCAAGTATGGAAACTTTGAGTTAAATGGGCGTGCTGCTTGTTCTGCGCCATTGTCCGGAGCGCAAACATTCGGATCATAGTTGGAGCTTACGCATGCTGAAATCAAAGCAGCAGGCCAGCCTGATCCTACTGGCGGCTGGTTGATGTCGCGAATGCCGGTCAGATTCGTTCCGTGATTGCCCACGTAGCCAACTTCCAGAGTGAGGTTTGGACTAAACGCGTGTTGAATATTGAAGTTCCAAGTAGTGACATATGGGGTGGTGAGATTACGGTCTACGCCCATGATCGCGCAAGGATTGGCTGTAACTGGATCGCAGCTGAGATTATTAGGGCTGAGATTGCCAAAAATCGGACCATTGTCCCAAGGATTGGGTGGAGTAGGGCTCAAATTCCCTACCAAAATAGTCCCACCAGCAGTATCTCCAGAAGAGTCAATTACTGCGCCTGTTGGAATACTCGCAAGTCCAAAGCTGTTGTTGAAAGCCAGGAAGGATTGCCAATTCACGGTTTCATACGATATGCCCGCGCCACCACGCAGAACCGTATTACCCTTGCCAGTTACATCCCAGGCAAAACCGAAGCGAGGCGCAAAATTTTTGTGATCGGGATCGTAAGGACCGCTAATCTGTTTGCCCACTTGCACCAGTCCAAGATTTGGATCGAAGTTGCCAATAAGGTTGTGCGCTTCTTTTACAACTGAGTTGTATTCGTAACGAACACCGAGGTTCAAAGTCAAAGTCTTGGTGATGCGCCAGTCATCTTGGACGAAGCCTGCGTAGGCCCAGTTGTGAAGTTGTCGCGTAGGGTCACCTGACAAGACGGATGCTAACGTGGGGGCCCCGGCAAAAAAGTCTTCCAATTGAGAGGATGTTAGATTCGAGTTGGTCGGACTCGTGAAGGTCCCGCCCAGGAAGTTGAGGCTTCCTCTCGCATTGCCAAAAGCGCCACCAGTAACTCCGTCACGATGGATCTCGCCGCCAAATTTAATTGCGTGTTTGCCTGTAATATAGGAAACGTGGTCGATAAATTGGGTGATCGTGTCAGGTCCTTGCAGCTTCGGCCATTTGAAACCTCCGAGCCCTGGGAAGAAGTAGCCACCAAAACCAATGCGTGGTAACCCTCCTGTATACGGGCCGGCCTGAACGCCTGTGTTCAACCCGTAAGCAGACGCCGGGGTTCCAAGGTCACCGGGAAGTGTAGGTTGGTACAGCCGGTTGTAACCAGCCCGAGCTTCATTGACCCAACGCACGCTAGGGACCCATATCCAACTGCCACCTACAACTTGAGCTCGAGTATGAATCTTTGACAACCAGTTCTGCTGTAGCTCAGGAAAATCCTCGACGGTCCCCGAGTTGTTACCGAAAAAATACATTCCATTGAATGTATTTTTGTCGTTGAAATGGTAATCCACTTTGCCAACCGTATTATCTACGTGTACGACGTTGTTGAACCCGTTCACGATATTGATAGTGGGATTGTTGTTGGTCGGAAATCCTTTGCCGTTGCACGTAACTGGGGGACCCAGCGTACAGCCAGCGACCTGCAAACTAGCGGGACTAACAGTTATTCCACCTGCCTGCAGATCCGCAATCACGTTCGGAATGCTATCGGCGCAATCGCCAGATGTAATGAAAAGGCAGGTTCCATTGGAAGGCATTCCCACCATCGATGGACTGGTCACGCCGCCAAACGAATTGCCCACGTTGTAGCGCTGGCCTTCATAGGCCCCGAAGAAAAAAACTTTGTCTTTGACGATGGGACCACCAACCGAGGCTCCGAATTGCTCCAAAGTTCGGGGAAGCTTGGGATTGGGAGCAGTATTGAAATAGTTGCGGGCATCCGTCACACCGTCGCGTCCGAAGCCAAACACTGTACCGTGAAGAGAGTTGCCTCCCGCCTTCAGACCCACATTGACGATAGCGCCGGGTTTCCAGCCAAACTCCGCAGGCGGATTTTCTTGCAAGTTAAATTCCTGGATGGAATCGATTGGTAGAATGGTCGCGGAATCACCCGCAATGCCGGCTCCATTGATGATGCCCTGTCCAGAATAGGGCTCGCTATTGAAAAGACCATCAATGACATAAGCATTGTCTTCGGCCCGCAGACCGTTGGTACTCGTTGTCGAAAATCCGCCGCCAGGATAGCGAACTACACCCGGACGCAGTTGCAATAGATTTTCGTAATTGCGGCCATTCAGTGGCAGATCATTAATTTGCTGATTGCTGAGAGTGCCGCCAAGAGTTGCAGAAGTGGTATCAAGCAGCGGGACATCTTCGTTAACCACTATCACGTCAGAGACCTGTCCGGGTTGGAGAGTTAGATCGATGCGCAAATCCTTCGCGACTTCGAGTTCCAAGTTCACGCGCTCGGTGCTCTTGAAGCCTTTAGCCTCGGCACGAATTTTGTACGCGCTTGGAACCAGATCGGGAGCGGCGTAATCGCCATTGCCATCGGTTACCAATGTTCGCGAAGTTCCTTGATGAAGATCGGTAACTACCACGGTTGCGCCAGCAACTGCAGCGCCGGTTTGATCTGTGATTGTCCCAACAATTTGTCCTGTAACACCCTGGCCGAAGGCAAAATTACTTAACAACAAAAACAAGAGTGCTGCGATTAGACAAAGACCGGGTAAGGCTTTCAACCTGGAAAGCATAGGAACCTCCGCGAAAACTAGTGGTCGGACAGCTGTACCACTAGCCGGGAAGCAGTGTCAAGCAAATTTAATAACTTGACACTTATCTGATATCTTGTGGTATAGGTGTATGACCACATGACCTACCGTGTTTGAGGAGTTTGAGCGGAATGGCTATTAAGAGTATAAATCCGGCAACCGGAGAGGTTCTTCAGACCTTTGACCCTCTTTCTGATGCCCAAATTGAAGAGAAGCTGCAGCGTGCGGCTACAGCCTTCTCCAAGCATCGAATCCTTTCCTTCAAAGATCGAGCTGCAAAAATGCAAAAGGCAGCTGGGATATTGGAAAGCGAAAAGGAAGCTCTTGGCCGGATCATGACCGCGGAGATGGGCAAACCTCTTCAATCAGCGGTGGATGAGGCCGTGAAATGCGCGTGGGCATGTCGCTACTATGCTGAGAATGCAAAACGGTTTCTGGCCGACGAAATAGTTGAAACAACTGCCAGCAAGAGTTACATCCGCTATCAACCGATTGGCGCAATTTTGGCAATAATGCCTTGGAATTATCCATTCTGGCAGGTGGTTCGATTTGTCGCCCCGGCATTGATGGCAGGCAACGTCGGGCTACTGAAGCACGCTTCCAACGTCCCCCAATCTGCCTTGAAACTGGAAGAGATATTCCTGAGAGCGGGATTTGCCGAAGGAGTATTTCAGACGCTTCTTATCGGCTCCAACAAAGTCGATAAGATTCTTGCCGACCCGCGAATTGTAGCCGCGACATTGACCGGCAGCGAGGGAGCGGGTATTCAGGTGGGAATTTCGGCAGCGCGCAATATCAAGAAAGTTGTCCTTGAACTCGGCGGCAGTGATCCCTTTATAGTCATGCCGAGCGCTAATATCGACGATGCTGTTTCGACAGCGGTAAAGGCGAGAATTGGAAACAACGGCCAGTCTTGCATCGCCGCTAAGCGGTTCATTGTTGCGGAAAAGATCGCCGACGAATTCGAGAAAAAATTTGTCACCCGGATGGAGGCGCTGAAGGTTGGCGATCCATTTGATCCTGCAACTGAACTGGGCCCGCTCGCAACGGCAGATGGGGTGAAAGATCTGGATGCTGATGTTCAAAAGAGTATTCAAGCCGGAGCGCGTGTTCTGACAGGCGGCAAGCCTTTGGATCGCACGGGCAGCTACTATGCACCGACCATATTGACCGATATCCCCAAAGATTCTCCGGCATACCGTGAAGAATTATTTGGTCCCGTTGCCTGCTTGTTCAGAGTGAAGGATATCGACGAGGCAATTCGCTTAGCAAATGACACTCGCTTTGGTCTTGGTGCGAGTGCATGGACCAATGATGAAGTGGAACGCGAACGATTCATCAACGATCTTCAGGCGGGAATGGTCTTCATTAATCGTATGGTAGCTTCCGATCCTCGTCTTCCTTTCGGTGGAGTCAAGCAATCGGGACATGGACGGGAACTTGGTCCGTTTGGGATCCGGGAATTCACAAATATAAAGACTGTAAGTATTCAGTAGACTGACGAAATGGCTCGATCAAACCCTCAATCCGTTTACAAGACAGTCCAAACCTCGCGGCTGTATGAGCAAATCGTGCAGCAGATCGAGGAATCCATCCTCAGCGGCGCACTTAAGACCGGAGAACAGCTTCCTGCGGAGCGCGAATTAGCGCAACAGTTTGGCGTAAGCCGGACAGCAGTGCGTGAAGCAGTAAAGTCGCTTCGGGAAAAAGGGCTTGTAGAAGCTTACTCGGGCCGCGGAACTTTTATCACTAATGGGACATCGCAATCCATCCGGCAATCACTTGATCGCATGATTAAGATTGGTCAGCCGGAAGGCTCATTACAGTTGTCGGAGTTGCGTGCCATTCTCGAACCAGGTATTGCGGCTCTGGCTGCAACTCGATGTGAAGAATCTCATCTCGCAACTATGCGCGACGCGTACGCCGTGATGGATCGCAAACGTGAAGACCCCGAAGCCTACATTGAGGCTGATCTTGATTTTCATCTCTCGATGGCTGAGGCTGCTGCGAATCCACTGATTTTGGCATTAATCGATTCAATTGTCGGAGTTTTGCGCGAGCAACGCATCCGTATATTTAACGTGGCGGGCGGACCGGATCGGGGACAGTTTCACCATAAGCGCATTCTAGAAGCGATTGAACAACGTGACCCGGCCAAAGCTCGCGCGGCCATGCAAGCACACCTCGAACAAGTTCGTGAAGATTCGCAAGTAGCGTCTTCTCAGCGTTCCTCGTCTTCCCTTTCCACTGAGGTGGATGAGCCAGCGGTACCGAAAGTTCAGCAGTAGAGAAGTTATTTCATCGATCTGGAGGCAGTTTAGCGAATGGCCAATGTTGGCTTTATCGGTCTCGGCGTGATGGGCAGTCAGATGGTGAGCCGGCTGCTCGATAAAGGTCACACTGTGACCGGTTACAACCGCACGCGCTCCAAAGCTCAGTGGTTGATCGATAAGGGAATGAACTGGGCCGATTCGCCGAGAGCCGTTGCCGCAGCGGCGGATGTGACGTTTGCGATGGTGACAAATGCTGCAGCGCTGGCCGCAATTACAGAAGGCCCCGACGGCCTGCTGGCTGCGATCAGCAAAGGTAAAACATTTATTGACATGAGCACGGTCAGTCCTACGGTGAGCCGTGCAGTGGCTGCGAAAGTAAGAGAGAAGGGCGCGGATATGGTTGACTCGCCCGTTTCCGGTAGCGTGATCACCCTGCAAGAGGGGAAGCTCTCGGTAATGGTTGGCGGCCGGACGGAAACTTTTCAACGCGTGTTGCCATTGTTGCTCGATATTGGACCGAAGGTTACTCACGTTGGAGATAACGGCATTGCGCTTGCGATGAAGATCGCCGTCAACCTGAGTCTCGCGGTGCAGATGCTGGCTTTTTCGGAGGGCGTGTTACTGGCGGAGAAAAGCGGCATTAAACGCGAAGTGGCAGTCGATGTTTTAGTTAACAGCGCCGTGGCTTCACCGATGATTAAGTATCGCGGCCCCTTCGTGCTGGAACAACCGGAAGAAGCATGGTTCGACGTCAACATGATGCAGAAAGATATGTTGCTCGCCATGGAACTCGGGCGGCAGTTGAATGTCCCCGTGCCCACGACAGCAGTGACCAATGAATTTCTGACGGCCGCCCGCGGCATGGGATGGGAAAAACTTGATTTCGCTGTCATTTTCGATGTGTTAGCCCGTATGTCGGGAGTCGCGAAATGACGACTGTCACGGAACATCCAAAGATCGCTTCGATTGCAAAAGAGAAATTGATTGATATGTACCGACGGATGATGAGCATTCGTCTGTTTGAGGAACAAGTAAACGAACTCTATACTCGCGCTCTGATGCCCGGACTTGCGCACCTGTATATCGGCGAAGAAGCAATCGCGGTGGGTGTCTGCGAAGCGCTGCAAAAAGACGACTACATTACCAGCACACATCGCGGTCACGGACATTGTTTAGCTAAGGGCGCATCACCGGATCGCATGTTCGCTGAACTGCTCGGCAAGAAAGCAGGATACTGCAAAGGCAAAGGCGGCTCGATGCACATCGCCGATCCCGCGACAGGAAATCTCGGAGCGAACGCAATTGTAGCCGGTAGCGTGGGCATCGCCACAGGAGCAGCATTTTCTTCTAAATATCTAAAGAACGGCCGGGTAGCAGTCTGCTTCTTCGGCGAAGGCGCCCTCGGCCAAGGCGTGCTTTACGAAGAAATGAATCTGGCGCAACTCTGGAAGCTGCCAGTCATCTACGTTTGCGAAAACAATCATTACACCGAATACACGCATTTTTCGGAGACTACCGCTGGCGACATTCTGCAACGCGCCACTGCGTTCGGATTGCAAGCTGAGAGCGTAGACGGCCAGGACGTGAAAGCGGTATATGCAACCGCGAGCAAACTGGTCGACCATGCCCGTAAGGGAAAAGGCCCGGGATTCTTATTGTGCGAGACCTATCGCTACCATGGACACCACGTAGGTGATATCAATCGCGAATACTACCGCGCCAAGAATGAAGAGCAGCACTGGAAGACGAATCGCGATCCCATTAAAGTCCTGGGGGATTACCTGCTGCAAGAAAAGCTCAGTGACACCAGCATCCTCGCGAGCATTCAAGCGGAAATCACATCTGAGATGAAGGCTGCGGTCGAGTTTGCCGTGAACTCCCCTTATCCCAGCGTCGATGAGGTAGAACAGGACGTATATGCCTGAAGCAGTCCGCGAATTAACTTTCGCACAAGCAGTAAGAGAAGCATTTGCCGAAGAGATGCGGCGTGATTCTACTGTTTGCATCTTCGGCGAAGATGTGGCTGAAGCTGGAACGCCGTTCAAAGTATTGTCTGGCTTAGTCGAAGAGTTTGGGACTAATCGAGTCATCGACACGCCGATTTCGGAAGCTGGTTTTACCGGTGTCGCTGTCGGCGCCGCAATGACCGGCATGCGACCGGTCGTCGACATAATGTTCGGCGATTTTCTGACGCTAGTGATGGACCAAATGGTCAACCAAGCCGCCAAAGTGCACTACATGTCGGGCGGCAAGTGGAAAGTTCCCATGGTTATGCGCACTACGCTCGGCGCGACTCGCCGGTCTGCGGCTCAGCATTCCCAATCGCTGCAAGCCTGGTTCAGCCACGTTCCTGGTTTAAAGGTTGTCATTCCATCGACGCCTTATGACGCTAAGGGACTGTTAAAGACAGCAATTCGCGACGACAACCCCGTTGTCTTCTTCGAAGACAAAATGATGCACCACAAACTCAAGGGGCCGGTGCCAACGGAAGAGTACACGATCCCGTTCGGAGTGGCAGACGTCAAACGCGAAGGCACTGACATCACGTTGGTAGGAACGAGCAGCATGGTGCAAGTGGCGCTCGGAGCGGCGGAGTTACTTCAACAAGACGGCATCAGCGCTGAAGTAATCGATCCGCGCACGACTTGGCCACTCGATGAAAAAACTCTGATCGACTCGGTAAAGAAAACATCGCGAGCGATCGTGATCGATGAAGGATATGGACGGTACGGAGTTTCGGCGGAGATTGCGGCCGTCATCGCACAGGGCGCTTTCTACAATCTGGACAAGCCGGTGCGGCGAATGGGAGCAATGCATGTCCCCATTCCATTCTCGCCTCCACTCGAAGACGCGACGGTCGACACGGAAAAGACAGTGTTCGAGATGGCACGAAGCATGTGCAGCTAAGAACGATTCCATAACAAAGTTTTCTAGTTGAGGTTCCGAGTTTCATAAAGAAGAGGCACGCAATGGCATTAAAAACCCACGGCACTATGGCAGTCGACTGGGAGCAGCGGATCGACTTTGATCGCCTCCGTCGCGAACGTCTCGAAAAGGCGAAGGCATTACTTGCGAAGTCGGAAATGGGTTCCCTGCTCTGTTTCGACATGAACAATGTGCGCTATTTAACCGCGACGCACATTGGCACTTGGGCACAGGACAAAGCCAATCGCTTCACGTTGCTTCCGCAAAACGACGAACCAATTCTGTGGGACTTCGGCTCTGCCGCAAAACATCATCAACTGAATTGCCCGTGGCTCGGAGACCGATCGCGCCCAGGAATCTCGATGCTGCGTGGCGCCATGTCCCCAGAAATGGGGCGCGCGGAAGACGTTGCCAAAAAGATTCGCATAGAGCTCGAAATGCGTGGCCTGCACAAAGAGCCTGTGGGCATCGATATTATCGAACTGCCCGTACTCTTTGCGCTACAACGCGAAGGAATCAAAGTTGTGGACGGCCAACAGTTGATGTCTGAGGCTCGCCTAATCAAGACGCAAGATGAAATTTCATTACTCAACACCTCAGCGATGATGGTGGACGCAGCCTACGACGAACTTTATCGTGCCATGAAACCAGGAATGCGCGAGAACGAAGCTGTCGGCTTGGTGAACAAAGTTCTGTACGATCTCGGATCGGAATATGTCGAAGCGGTAAATGCAATTTCTGGCGAGCGCTGCAATCCGCATCCACATGTTTTTTCTGATCGAGTGCTTCGTCCTGGCGATCCCGTCTATTACGACATTCTGCATTCCTACATGGGATACCGCACCTGCTACTACCGCTGCTTCACCATCGGCTACGGATCGCACGCCATGGTGGATGCTTACAAGAGGTGTCGTGAATATTTGGACGCTGCGATTGAACTCGTTCGCCCAGGCCGCACCACTGCCGAAATCGCAGCCGTGTGGCCGAAGGCGCAAGAGTTTGGATTCCCCAACGAAGAAGCAGCGTTCGCGTTGCAATACGGACACGGAATTGGTCTCGCTATCTGGGAAAAGCCAGTCATTAGCCGTCTGGTTTCATTCGAGCATGCGACCGAGATCAAGCCTGGCATGGTCTTTGCATTGGAAACGTTCTGGCCATCCACTGACGGCTGGAGCGCAGCTCGCATAGAAGAAGAGATCGTCGTTACGGAAACAGGACACGAAGTCATCACTCGCTTCCCTGCCGAAAAACTTCTCGTGGCCGGCTCGCATTATGTAACGGTCGATGGTCCTCTGCCTACCACACGCGAAACCGAATCCGCACCGAGCAAGCGAGTGAAAGACATGATCACCGCCAGCGCGAAAACAGAACATGTCGGAGTCGGGGACTGATGCAAACCTTTAGCTTGTCATCCTGAGCGAAGGAGTCTCTTCGCTTGCGAAGAGACTCCGAGTCGAAGGACCCCTAAATCGGACACTCTCTCGCACTTTGCGAGAAGTTTCCGATAGCTTGATTGGAACAAAATTATGCCTATCAGCGTTGTAATGCCCGCCCTTGAGATGGGCCAGGAAACTGGCAAGCTGGTTGCTTGGTTGAAGAAAGATGGGGACCGCGTGACCAAGGGCGAGCCCCTGCTCGAAGTTGAGACTGATAAGGCTGTCCTCGAAGTCGAAGCCACAGGCGACGGCACTCTCGCGGGAGTGAAAGCACAGGAAGGCGATGTTATTCCTGTAGGCCAAACCATCGCGTGGATTCTCGGCCCTGGCGAGCAAATTCCCTTCGAAGCTGGAACGGCAAATATCAGTGCAGCGCCTCCAGCAGCTATTTCCGCCCAAAGTTCAACGAATCGGACGCAAGAATCATCTGCTTCCTCGTCGTCTCAAATCTCTCCCAAAGCTCGACGCTTAGCCAAGGAACACGGAATCGATCTCAATACGGTTCGTGGAACTGGTGCAGGCGGCGAAATTCTAGCCTCAGATATTCAGGCTTTAGTTGATTCAAAGATCGATCCAAAACCAAAGAGCGCTCCCGCTACCAGCAAAAGCTTAGGTCTTGAACCTGTAAGCACAGTCAGTCGCTTGATGGCCGAGCGCACGACCCAAAGCTGGACGACGGTTCCCCACTTCTTTCTCACCCGAGACATCGATGCCAGCGCTCTTGTTGCAGCACGAGAAGATGCTACGAAGAACGGCGAACGATCGGACGGCGTAAAACTCACGCACACAGATTTCCTTGTGGCCCTTGCAGCTCGCGCACTCACCAAGCATCCCCGAATGAATGCGAGTTGGACCGGCGACGGAGTACGCCTGAATTCCGAAATAAATATAGCAATTGCGATGGCAGTCGCTGACGGCGTGGTCACAGCAGTCATCCGTAACGCCGACAGCATCAAGCTAAATGAAATCGCGATTCAGCGACGCGATTTAACCGAGCGCGCCCGAGCGGGAAAATTACGCGCTGCCGATATTACCGGAGCGACTTTCACCATCAGCAATCTTGGCATGTACCAAATCGACTCGTTCAGCGCCATCATCATTCCTCCGCAAGCCGGAATTCTCGCCGTAGGGCAAATTGCCGACCGTGTTGTAGCCATTGACGGCAAAGCTGGAATCCGCTCTACAATGACGGTGACTTTGTCCTGTGATCATCGTGTCATCGACGGAGCACAAGCGGCGCTTTTCTTGAAAGATCTCGCCGAATCGATTGCTGCGCCGGGAATGGCCAACCTTCTTTAGGCGCTCTTCGCTTTATCCAAGCTGGCTTGTGTATCCGCCGTCCTACGCTGGAAGAGGCTATATACTGGCAATCCCACAAGCACTACCGCTGTCCCTAACAAAGGTTCCCGTGCTCCGTGAGCTAACAGAAGAACAAGCAGCAGTAATACCAGCGAGACAAACAGCATTGGCGTGACTGGATATCCAAGAGCCAGGATCGCATCGCTGGCTTCCTGTTTACGCGATCGAACCACAAACAATCCAGCCACGGTAAGCCCGAGGAACGCGACCGCAATAAAGATGAAATACGAGAGGATTTGCTGAAAGGTACCTAAAAATATGAGTAGCGAAGCAACGAAAGCTTGAATAAGAATGGCATTCACCGGAGTACCGAATCGAGGATGAACACGAGCGACAGGCGCTAGAAAAAGCCCGTCCTTCGCCATTGCGAAATACACTCGCGGTGCGGAGATCACGAATGCCGTCAGTCCACCCAGTACACAAACGATAACGATTCCGGCGAAAATAATTCCTCCTATTGACCCGAACAGAACTTCTCCGACTTGAGCAACAAAGGTGTCGTTAGACGTGACATTTTGCAGTGGGATGAGATAGAGGAACACCGCACTCACTAGGATATAAACCGCCGTCACAACGAGCACTCCAAGCACCATGGCGCGCGGCAACGTGCGTACAGTGTCGCGCACTTCTCCGGCAATTTTGCTAACGTCCCACCAGCCCCCGAACGAAAAGAACGCTCCGACCATGGCGGCTCCTAATGCGGGCAACAAAGGCAAGGAGCCGGAGCGCTGCGCGATAAAGGGAACAAAATTTGTCCACGAACCCAGATGGAAGGCGAGTGCCCATACAATCAACAATCCCAGTAATCCTAGCTTTAACCAGGTGATCCAGCGTAAAAACCCCGCACTGATTCGCATGCTAAGAGCATTCAATAAACAAAGAACAAAGATAATAATGATTGCTGCAAATTTGATGGCCAGCGCAGACCAATGGAAGATGTAAGCAGCATATCCGGCTACACCTGTGGCCAACGCGGCTGTTAATCCGGGATCGAGCACCAGCAGACACATCCATCCATAAAGAAAGGCGACTCTTCGTCCGAAAGTTTCCTGAAGATAAACGTAGGTACCACCGGCACGAGGAAAACGCCCGGCCAGTTCTCCATAACAAAGAGCGCCGCTGAGCGTCATCCCAGCTACGATTAGCCAAACCAACAACAGCCAGAATGGCGAGCCCAACGATTTCGCCATCTCTGCCGGAGTAAGAAAAATACCCACGGCAATGGCTTCACCAGCCACAGCCGCAGTTGCAGAAGCAAGGCCGAGTTGCCTGCGCAGTCCTTGTTCTACAACTGGAGCTATGAGTGATTTTGTTCCCATGCTTAAAACATCAACTTAACAGCCAATTGAAATGCGCGAGGGCCACCAGAGCCAAAGATTCCACCCGCAGTCGATATAGGCGTCCCAAACCTGGAGGAGTAACCGGGATTATTGGAATCGGGCACCAGCGCGTTGAAAAATCCGGAGTAGTTATTTTTGCTCGTTCCCAGAATGTTGGACTTGTTGAATAAATTGAATACTTCGGCAATTCCTTCAAGAGTAAATCGCTCACCCAAGTGGAAGTCTTTAGACAACCGCAAATCCACCGAATTGAAGGTGTCGTCGAAACGCGCATTGGGAGAAACCATGGGAAACGCGCCTAAGCTGCCATTATTCGCGCCTTCAGCATTGAGTTGAGTCAAGTATGCATTCAACTCTGCGCCTGTATGAAATTGCCGGCCTCCCGCATTACGGCCAAGTTCCGGGACGCGCTTGCCACTGCCATCGCCCAACAAAATATCCATCGGTACGCCTGAAGCGTAAGTCCAAATTGGCGACAGCCGCAAACCAAAAGGAAAATCTCCTACACCTTGCAGTACCAGCCGATGCCGCTGGTCATTGGGCGCGGGACCATATTCGCGCCGCAAATTCGTGGGATCAACCGGTGGATAGCCGAAGGGGACTTGATCGTAATTGGCGTAATCCAGCGACTTGGAGAAAGTGTAAGCGCTGTGGAATTGGAAGCGCTGAGCGAAACGATGGTCCACAGTAAGCCAAAGCGCGTCGTAGTGCGTAATAGCCGAGGACTGCAAATCCGTCACAGTCTCCGGAGGTGTTCCCACGGCACCGACCGGCACGCCGATGATGAAGTGTGTGCCGAAGTTGTGAATGCCATCGGCTTTGACGATCCAGTTCTTGGCAAAGCTGTACTGAATGCCGAGATTAAATTGCTGCACCATGGGATTCTGCATCTTGTTATCGATGATATTGATTCCTTCGGAAGCGCCACCCGCTCCGGGAATTACGAATCCACTAAATGGATTAGAAAAGGTTGGGGCACCGGGCACAAAGTTGCCATTGCTGTCTAAATAGTTTGCGCTGCCCAGGCTGACATTGATAGGGAGAGCACGACCATCCAAGCCGCGCTCCAGCGACTCCACTTCAAGAGTGATTCGGTCATAGTAAATTCCGTATCCGCCATGCAGGCTGAAGTCTCCGCCTTTGGTTGCCCAATTAAAACCCACACGTGGGCCGAAGTTATTGCCGTCTTTGTGACGATTTCCACGGTAGAACGGCGTCAGAATGGGGTTGATCTGATCGTAGCGTCCGACATTGTTGACGTCAGTATCGATTTCGTAGCGCAATCCCAAGTTCAGTGTGAGCTGGGGATGCACTCGCCAGTCATCCTGCACATAACCAGCAATGTAGTTGTTGTCAGCATTTGGGAGTAGCAACGTTTGATTTGGGTTAGCACTGCGAATGGCTACCGCGAACAAAAGATCTTGGTCATTAATTACACCGTCGCCATTACGATCCTGATTAGCGAAATCCTGAATAAACTCGACGGCCCCACCGCGAAACACACCCAAACTAAAGGCGGCGTTGATTCGCTGAAACTCCGCACCGAAGTGAAGATTGTGTTTTCCGTGTGCCCAATCGAGAGCCTCGTCCCACTGAAAGCGCTTTTGCGTGGTACCTTGAGGCGCGTCGTAAGTCCCTCCATCCGCGATGCTGGGAAAGTCGTATTCTGGGCCGAAGTGCACTGGATTAATCTGATTCGCAAAATTATTAAAGCTGAAGCTTGCCCGGTTCAGCAGAGTTGGAGTCAGAACGCGAGTCCATGCTGTTTGGAAAGTCTGGAAGTTATTTTGCGAGTCCTGTCGTTGCGAAGCTGTACCGATAGGCGCGCCGGAAAGGAAAGGCGTCCTATCGGTTACATCCTGCCTCTGAATACCATAATGGAAAGTCAACTGATCCCGGTTCGAGAGTTTCCAATCCGCCCGTAGAACACCCATGGGATCCGTTAATGGCGCAGGGGCGAAGTTGTAAGAAATCGTCCCGCCGCCAGCAGGATTGGGATGGCGTGTTCCGACAAGCAGCCCGCCCAATTCATCGCGATATTCAAAGCCTCCGAAAAACCAAGCTTTATCTCTCACCAGCGGACCGCCGATGGTTGCCGCATATTGCTGCCGACGGAACGGCGGGGTTTCGCCTCCAGTAGTAGTTGGGTCAAAAGTTGAAGGTACAGCTTGCAAGCTCTTATCGCGTTCGTAAATGGAGGCGGATCCATGCACGGTATTGCTGCCAGACTTCGTCACAATATTGACGACGGCCGATCCGGAACGTCCGGACTCAGCCGAAAAACGGTTGGTCGCAACCTGGAATTCCTGTACGGCATCCTCTGGAATATTGAGCAGCATCCCTCCAACCACATCATCGTTGTCGTCCATACCATCAATGGTTACGTTGCCGCCGCGACCCAATTGTCCCGCCGATGAAATTACAACCGTGTTCGACTTGGTGGGATCGAAGTTCGGGGCAATCGTATTCCCCGGCATGAGCAATGCAAGCTCCAGGAAATTGCGGCCATTGAGTGGAAGATTCTCGATTTGCCCTGCATTGATTACTCCATCGACCACGGACGAAACCGTATCGACTTGCTGGAGTACTTCCTGATCGCTTACGTCAACTGTAGTTTTCTGCAATGCGATCGACAGCTTGGCCTTAACATTAGCCTGTTGTCCAACTTCCAGCTTGATCTGCGTGGTGTAATCCCCAAAGCCGGCAGCTTGCACCTGAACCTCATACTCGCCGGGGGCGAGATCATTCAAAGCGAACAGTCCCGCAGCATTTGTGAGCGTGGTGCGTTGAATTCCTGTCGCATTCTGCTGCATCGTCACTTTGGCATTTTTTACCAATGCGTTTTGAGGATCGAAAACTTGGCCGCTCAGCGTGGCTGTTCCAAGCTCTTGCGCATTCGCAATGCCAAGCGCAAAAATCACAAGAGCAAATATCAGGAAATGCTTCGGGGGAAAACCGGGAAATTGCCAGCGAGTCACAGCAGGGCTCCTTCGCAATGATTCTTGAATTAGGATTGGGACTTTAAAGACGTATTCTCGACCTCTTACTTCTGTTCTCCCAGTGGTTCGATCTTTTCGATCACTAATGCGGTTGAGCCGCCACGCTGAAATGATTTTCCGCTGGCGGTGATTTTTCGGCCGGCAAACGGCAACAACTTGTCATTCTGTCCTGCAGAAGGAGTGGTATCCGCTATGGGCCAATAGATCGTGCCATTGTCTCCAAGAATAACGAGCGGAGAACCAGCCTTTGCACAGGCGATGGCGCACTCACTGCTGATGGGTCTCTTCAGTCCTTTCGTAAACGCGCAGGCAGAATCCAGGACGTAGCCTTTAACAGAAACCGGCGCGCCAGACTCACTCGCAGCCGTGGCGAACGTTGCCAACAGTAGGAACGGAAACACAAACTTCTTCGCAATAACAAATTTCATTTGCGGTACTCCTTCAAAATTTAAACTTGAATGCACGGCGCGGAGAAACTACGAGGTAAGGTAAAGGTACGAACTTCGGATCACAATAGCGGAAAACAATTATGCGGATATGAAGGCAGCAAGTGGTGAAGCGAGGGAGGCTTATTTCGTAACCTCCCGGTATATCGACTAATCGGTTCAGTTATTCTTTTGGCTTATTCTTGAGTCCCACATAGACAGCATCAAAAGGCTTATCGCCTAAGTTTTCGACTTTGTGTTTGAAGGCTGGAAACATCCTCGACTCGCCAGGCTTGGCATAGACCTCTTTTACCGCTCCATTCTGATCGGTGAACTTGAGATGTCCTCCGGTTATATAAACGACCACGCCACCTGGATGATCGTGCATTCCAGACTTTTCATGTGGGCCATAGTGGACGTCTACAACCTGCACGTTCTCATTTTCAAAAGCTAGTTTGTAATGCTGGGGCTCAGCTTTCATCGCCTCTTGTGAGAAAGCGCCCACCACAGCTACAAATAGAAATAGCACCAAGCAGTTCAGCTTAATCATGTTCGCTCCCGGTTTCTCCGCAAGCTCAGAGCTTAGCTCGTTTCGCGTAATCTACAACACACTTTGGTAACTGGAAACGTGATGGTTCCTGGAATGAGCGAGTTATTGTTTAACTCATTCTCGTTCACCTGATTCCCTCTTCCTTTCATATACAATTCGCTCCAGAAGACCTTACGGTATTTCCGGATGTACGATTTTCTCCGATCCTTGCTGAGCACGCTTCTATTGGCGCCAATCGCTTTATTAGCTCAGACACTAACTCCGGCAACAAGTTCCAACTCCAAAGGATATGTAGGAAATCAAGCCTGCGCTGCCTGTCATACCTCCATCTATAATTCCTATGCGAAAACATCCATGGCGCACGCCAGTGGGCCTGCAATAGATAATTTCACTCCTGCCGATTTTGTGCATCAGAAGTCCGGGGTTCACTTCCGCATCTATACCGATGATGGCAGGGTCTGGCTCAGCTTCGAGCGACTAAACGATCCCTCAGTACGCGGCAAACGCCAGTTGCTCTACTCCATTGGTTCCGGACGTCGCGGTCAAAGTTATCTTTTCGTCTTGGATGGCTTTCTGTTTGAGTCTCCCGTCAATTGGTATACCAATCGCCATGTCTGGGATATGGCGCCTGCGTATGGCAATGCCACCCAAATTCCCATGAGTTTGCCGGCTTTCGCCAGTTGCTTACATTGCCACGTCAGTGGAATGCAACCTCCGGTCCACGGAACGGAGAACCGTTATCCAACTCCACCGTTTTCCTACTCAGGTGTGACCTGCGAGAGATGCCATGGTCCTGGAGCGGCACACGTGAAGGGCGGCGCAATTGTCAATCCAGCCAAACTCGATCCAGCGAAGCGTGATGCCGTTTGCATACAGTGCCATCTTGAAGGCAAGGCGGCGATTGAGCGTACTGGACGGCACATCTATGACTTTCAACCGGGGCAGCAGCTCTCGGATTACATCAGCTATTTTGTGTTTGCAGGTGATCAACATTCTGGAATCGGAGCCGTGAGTCAATTTGAGGCGCTGGCACAGAGCGCGTGCAAGAAAAAGTCTGGTAATGCCATGTCGTGTACGAGCTGTCATGATCCTCACTCTGAGCCTTCCGCAGCGGAGCGCGTTTCATACTATCGGCAAAAGTGCCTGGCATGTCATGGCGAAAAGTTTGGAACCGCGCATCATAGCAAGCAGCCTGATTGCACTGCCTGCCATATGCCTTCTTCATTGAGCACGGATGTCGCTCATACCGAAGTGACTGATCATCGCATTCTGCGCCGGCCACTAATTTCTCCTCAGCTTTTACAGGATGCGAAAACCATGCCACAACTAGTTCCCTTTCCCGATTCGCAGAAAAACAATGGCAACGTGCGCGACCTCGCACTGGCATGGCAATCATTAGTGAACGGTGGCATAACGGCGGCTGCTCCAGAAGCTGAACGACTGCTTCATTCGGCTCTCGAAAAATCGCCCAATGATCCTGCCCTGCTCTCCGCACTCGGGTTTTCCGCCCAGAAGAAAGGAGATATTGCTCGCGCTCGCGCGCTTTATGAAAAGGCTCTGGCCGTTGACCCATCATCCATCGATGCGGCAACTAATCTGGGGGTAATTGAAGCTAACAGTGGACATTTGCGTGAGGCCATCAAGCTCTGGCAAGACGCATTCTCGCGTGCTCCCGGCCAAAGCCGTATCGGGATGAATATTGCCCGAGTGTTTTGTGAGGCTAGACAAGACAATAAAGCTCGCGATTACGTTTTACGCGTGCTGGAATTCAATCCCGACCTGCCGGAGGCAAAGACCTTGTTACAACGTTTGAGCGATGACTCACCAAAGTGCACCAATTAAATCCATTTTTCGGCCACGGTGGCTATTTCCACACTGAATCGGGCTTTCGAGTAGAATGCAGGCGACGTTAGAAGCGTTCCAACGGCGGCTGTAATTATGCGCACATCTGGTTGCTGGAAAACAAAGTCTCGCATTGCGCCTCCACCTTTGGCATTGGTGTTCCTCTGTTTCGCCGTTTTCTTTGCATTATTGATACTGCAACCACAAATCAAAGCGCAATCTAAAGAGGACGCGCCATCCTCGTCTCCGGCTAGCTCTCCAACCGCCGGAGAAAGCACCAATCAAACCGCCGACAAGAACTCCCCCGAGATGGCTTCCCGCGATGTCACTCCTACTTTTAAAGTGAATGTGAAACTGGTCCTGGTGCGCGTTGTCGTTCGAGATGGCAGAGGACAGGCCGTCGGAAATCTTCATCAGGAAGATTTTGAAGTCTTCGACAATCGCAAGCCGCAAGTCATTTCGCAGTTTTCTATCGAGCAGCCTGGTACTCGGACCGCTATGGAGCTGAAAAAGACTGAAGCAAGTTCTGTAAACGAGTCGGTCGAACCGCAGAAAGCGTCCTCGGTGGTTCCGGAGCGCTTTACTGCCTATCTCTTTGATGATGTCCATTTGAAGTTTGGCGATCTTGCCCAAGCCCGAGACGCCGCCCAACGCCACCTGACGACTTTACAGCCTACCGATCGCGCGGCAATCTTCTCCACGTCGGGCCAAACCATGCTGGATTTCACTGACGATCGCGGGAAATTGCAGAACACTCTGCTCAAGCTCCAGCCACGTCCGGTGGCTGGAGGCCAGATCAACCCGTGTCCCGATGTGACTTACTACATGGCAGATCTCATCGAAAACAAGCATGATACGCAGGCTCTGCAAGCCGCAACTCTCGACGCTCTACATTGTGAATTTAATGATGATCAGCGGATGATGCAAACGGCACAGGCAACAGCAGAGATGGCGGCGAGGCAAAGTATTGCTGAGGGCGAAACTGAGAGCCGTCTAGCTCTGGGTGCCTTGAAGGATGTGGTCCGCCGTATTTCTGTTATGCCGGGCCAGAAAAATATTGTCGTAGTGTCTCCGGGATTCCAAACGCCGCAGCTCGAATACGAATATAACGACATCATCGATCACGCGCTTCGTTCAGAGATTGTGATCGGCGCTTTAGATGCGCGCGGTCTCTATGTTCCGGGACCAGCAGGTGACATCAGTAAGCAACCCTCGGGCAATCCACTGGTTGCGGGACAAGAAACCCTCTATGCTATCGACGGCGCTTCATCCGACGCGGACGTTCTAGCGGTACTCGCCGATGGTACTGGCGGCATCTTCTTCCATAACAATAATGACCTCAATGAGGGATTCAAACGCGTTGCCGCCACACCGGAGTATTCTTACGTGCTCGGCTTTTCTCCCCAAACTTTGAAATTGGATGGAAGCTTTCACACTCTAAAAGTTACTTTAAAGAGCCCGTTAAAGTTGGCGGTGCAGGCCCGGCGGGGATACTATGCTCCCAAACACTTGGCCGATCCTTTGGAAGAGGCAAAACGCGAAATAGAAGATGCTCTGTTTTCCCAGGATGAAGTTCATGGCCTTCCCGTCGAACTGCGCACTCAATTTTTTAAATCAAGCGATGACGATGCCAAGCTCTCGGTGCTGGCTAAAGTTGACGTAAAACACATCCACTTCCGAAAGGAAGATGGCAGAAACCGGAACGAACTCACCGTGGTTTCGGCTCTCTTCGACCGCAACGGAAATTATCTTAAAGGCGAGGAAAAAGTTCTCCAAATGCGGTTGAAAGATGGGACCCTTGAAAACAAGTTAGGGTCTGGCGTAACTCTTAAAGCCAGCTTCGATGTTAAACCGGGAAGTTACCTTGTACGCCTCGTAGTACGCGACACGGAAGGTCAGTTGATATCGGCCGAAAACGGGGCTGTTGAGATTCCGTAAGGGAGGTCGGTTATGCAGTTTCGCCGCCTGAGCGTTTTACTCGGAGTGTTGTGCTTAGCAATTGGCTCTTTAACCTGGAGGTTGGCGTGCCCGAACACGGTTGCCAATGCTCAACAGACTGCGGCGCCGGCCTCTTCACAAAGCAGCCCTACGCCTCAAAGCCCTGCTCAGCCACAAACGCCAGCCACTACTAGCAATACTTCACCCGAGCCCATTACCACCATTAAAACTGAAACCCGGCTCGTTTTAGTTGACTCCGTCGTCACCGACAAAAAGGGCAACTACATTCGGGATCTTACCGCAAAAGATTTTCGGGTGTGGGAGGACAATAAAGAAAAGCCGATCACAAGCTTTTCTTTCGGCGTCGATCCGGCAGCTCCTGAGCACTCGCAGCAAAAATATCTGGTGCTTTTCTTCGACAACTCGACTATGGATTTTGGAGATCAGGCCAAGGCTCGGGAGGCGGCAGCAAAATTTATCGATAGTAACACTGCTCCTAATCGACCCATTGCAATCGTCGATTTTGGCGGTTCCATCCATGTGGCGCAAAATTTTACCGCCGATGCCGATCGCCTTAAGAAAGTCGTCGCCGGCATACATATTTCATCGGTCTCGCCCAATGCGCCAGTTGAAGTCGCATCGCTCGGGATGACGAGTTTAGGGGCACCGAATTTAGGAAACGCGGAAGCCGAGTTCGGCGTCCGCAGCGTAATGCTTGCGCTACGCAGTCTGGCGAAGAGTCTGTCGACCGTTCCGGGCCGCAAGACCCTTGTCATGCTGACCTCAGGATTTCCACTCACTCCCGAAGGTCAATCGGAACTCACGGCGGTTATCGCTGAGTGCAATAAAGCAAATGTTGCGATTTACCCAATCGACGTTCGCGGCCTTGTAGCACCAACTATGGGTGGAGCGGGCATTGGAGGGCCAAGTAGCCCCTCATTGCTTTCTCCGGTAAACACGCCATCAGCTCATTTGGTCTCGGCTACTCTTCATTACCAGGGCAACAACCTTCCTGGACATCTACTTTTCCAACCAGCAGCTTGGATACAACATGGAGGTGGGGGAGGAGGAGGAGGCGGCGGTCATGGTGGAGGAGGTGGGGGT
>Ga0070741_10001031_pt1 | contig 90558 bp, 92 predicted proteins | sample Coa_R1_4_FD_66440 | JGI IMG/M metagenome (GOLD analysis project Ga0070741, IMG submission 66440) | Surface soil microbial communities from Centralia Pennsylvania, which are recovering from an underground coalmine fire - Coalmine... | ecosystem: Environmental > Terrestrial > Soil > Unclassified ... | reverse complement strand
GCCGTCAAACCTGCGACAGTCGTCGCGTCCGTCACCGCTGCCTGTCCTCTCCGTCTGCGCATAACGCCAGACTGCCAGGCCAGGACTTACACCGTTGTTATTACAGACCCCGCCGGTGCCGGTCGGCTGGTTCGAACCGGCGTTCTTCCGCCGCTATATCCGGGCGGATGCACGCCGATTCGCCGGTCCCGGGGACCGCTGCGATCCGCACGCCGGTTTGTCGGTCCCGGGCGCGGCTGGTCGAACCGGCGTTCTTCCGCCGCTATATCCGGGCGGATGCACGCCGGTTCGCCGGTGCCGGTCGGTTGGTCTGAACCGGCGTTCTTCCGCCGGCGTATCCGGGCGGAGGAACGCCGGTTTGGCGGTGGGGCTCACACGGCGGCGGGGGCGCGCCGGCGGCCGGTTCGCGCCACCGCCATGGCGGGCGGGGCGGGGGAGCGGGCGGCGTTCTTGGCTTCGGCGGCCAGGGACATGAACTGCACCATCAGGCAGGCCAGGGCGCAGGTCACCACGCCGGCGGACCAGACCACGACCGCCGGGAGGCGGGTGTTGAGGGCCGACCAGGTGGGCCAGGAGGCGGCGGCGTTGGCCATCCCGTCGGCAGCGGGGATCACGGCGACGAGCGCCAGGACCCGCCAGCCCCGCAGGTAGGGCAGGAGCAGGTAGATGAGGAGGCCGGCCATGATCGGCATGGCGGCATTGACCGCCGGCCACCACAGCGGGAGGCGGAAGAAGTTGAGCGGCTGGTGTCCGTAGTACGTGTAGAGGTTCATGTAGAGACCGGGCGTCTCGAGGATCACGTCGATCAGGAAGAAGATCCCGTAGAGCTGCCAGATGTCGCGGCTCCGGGCGCCCCGGTCGAGGCGGCGGTAGGCGATGAACGCCTGGCCGCCGACGTACCAGACGTAGACCACGAGGAACCAGGGGAGCGGGCGGCCCCACGTCTCGAACATGCGCCACTGGCCGTCGCGCGGGAACCAGACCTGGCCGAGGACGTCGACGATCGGCTCCATGAAGGCGGCGAAGGCGCCGCCGACCATGCACAGGGCGAGGACGGGGCTGCGCTCTTTCCGCCAGAACCGCCAGGCGAAGTACGCCATGGCCACACAGGGCAGCGCCTGGCCGATGGTGAAGATCGCCTGGGCGGTCGTGTTCATGTGCAGACCCTGCGGCGGCTGCGGGAAGTGCGAGACCATCCGTCCCCCTCTACACTGAACGAACGCTCAGTCTGTCGGGCAGTCTATTGTTGGCGCACCCAGCCGTTCAAGGTTCCGGAGGTCTCGTGATGAGCCAGTACGACACCCTGCTGTGGGACGAACCCGAGCCCGGCATCGTGCTCATCACGCTCAACCGCCCGCCCATGAACCCCGTGACGATCGCCATGCTCGACGAGATCCGCTCCGCCATGGCCGAGGTGGCCGCCGACCCCGAGATCCGGGCCGTCATCTTCACCGGCGCCGGCGACAAGGCCTTCTCGGCCGGCGCCGACATGGCCCAGTTCGAGGAGGAGTTCGCCCAGGCCGCCGAACTGCCGCCGATGTACTTCCGCTTCGCCACGAAGGCCGACCTGCTGTCGCTCGAGACGCTGCCCAAGCCGGTGATCTCGGCCATCAACGGGACGGCGGTGGGAGAAGGCCTCGAGATCTGCATGGCCTCCGACTTCCGCATCATGGCCCGCTCGGCCCGCATCGGGTTTCCCGAAGCCAACATCGGCCTGATCCCGGCGTCGGGCGGCTGCTCCCGCATCGTGAAGCTGGTCGGCCTGGCCCGGGCCAAGGAGATGGTCATGCTCGGCGATCTCATGTCGGCCGAGGAGGCGCAGCGCTACGGCATGGTGTGGAAGGTCGTCGACGACGACCAGCTGATCCCCGAAGCCGTCGGCCTGGCCCAGAAGCTGGCCAAGAAGGCGCCCCTGGCCCTCGGCATGGCCAAGGCCGTCCTCCGGGCCTGCGTCGACACCGACATGACCTCGGGCCACACGCTGGAGATGATCGCCCAGAACGTCCTCATGGATTCGAAGGACCATAACGAAGGCGTCCGCGCCTTCCTGGAACGCCGCAAGCCCACCTTCACCGGCATGTAAACGGGCGCTGGGCAGCGGCCGCAACCGGCGTGCATGTGCCCGGATATAGCGGCGCAAGAACGCCGGTTGGGACGGGCCGGGCGGCGGGCGGGAACCGGCGTGCATCTGCCCGGATATAGCGGCGGATGAACGCCGGAATGGAGGGGCGGCCGAGCGGGGGTCAGAACGGCTTGGGGGCGGGGATCCAGGGCTGGGTGACGGCGTACCAGGCGATCTGGACCAGCAGGCAGACGTAGAAGGCGGCCCAGACCGAGGCGGCGCCGATCAGGAGGCCCTTGGCCCGGTCCTCGAAGGTCGGCGCCGTCGGGGCGGCCATCGTTCCGGGGCCGACCGACACGGCCGAGGGCGCGGCCGCGGCCGCGGCCGCCACGCCGGCGGGGGAAGCCCAGCGCAGGGCCAGCCGGGCGGCCATGTAGCAGGTGACGGTGAGCAGGCCGGAGTACCAGATGTTCGACCAGGGGACGCCGCCCAGCAGGTACCCGGGCTTCTGGTAGTAGTGCCAGAGGTGGCCCCAGCGGACCATGGGGATCTCGAACACCGGCAGGGCCGCCGCGCCGAGCAGGAAGACCAGCAGGTAGCCCCGGGCGCCGAAGCGCCGGTCGAGCTTCTCCCGGAAGTGGACCAGCAGGAGGACGGGCGCGCCGAAGTAGAAGGCGTAGTTCAGCGCCATGGCCAGCGGCTCGCCCACGCCCTGCATGCGCCAGAGGTTGACGAACTTGGTGTCGAACTCCACCCGGAAGAGCCAGTTGGAGTTGAAGATCCAGTCGAAGCCGAACAGGAGCGTCGAGCCGAGGTAGACGCCGGCGTAGACGGGGTGGCCCGTCCGCCGGACCCACACGAGCCCGGCCAGGAACAGCGCGAGGCAGAGGAGCTCGAACAACCGGACGGTCAGGGTGCTGGCCATGGTGGCACTCTAGGCGAATGAGCAGTCAGTCGACAATGGTCGGGCCGGGCGCGATACTGCGGCCCATGACCTACGACGTGGCGATCATCGGCGGCGGGCACAACGGCCTCGTCTGTGCCACCTTCCTGGCCCGGGCGGGCAAGCGGGTCGTCGTCCTCGAGGCCCGCGACATCGTCGGTGGGTTCTGCACCACCGAGGAGACCGTCCCCGAAGCGCCGGGGTTCAAGATGAACCCGACGTCGATGGACCACGTCGTCACCAACATTCCCCGCTCGGTGGTCGACGACCTCGACCTCGCCCGCTTCGGGCTGCGGTGGATCACGCCCGATCCCTTCTACACCTACCTCCCGCCCGACGGCCCGGCCATCGGCTTCTGGCGCGACTACCACCGCACGGTGGAGGAGATCCGCCGCCTGTCCCGGCGCGACGCCCTGCGCTACGACCGCTTCGTGATCGCCATGCGGGACTTCTGGTACACCGCCGCCCCCTACCTCCAGGGCCACCCCAAGCGGGTGGCGCCGGGCACGATCCTCGAATCGCTGAAGCGTCTGGCCAAGACCCGCAAGAGCCTCGGCACCGCCCTGCGCATCCTCATGTCCTCGCCCGGCGCCGTCATCGAGGAGTGGTTCACCCGGGAGGAGGTCAAGGCCGCCCTCGGCTGCTACTCGGTGGCGTCGATGGGCTCGCTCGACGAACCCGGGTCGGGCATCGTGCTGTCGGTCATGGCCGTCATGCACCACTGGGGCGCCCGCCGTCCCGTCGGCGGCAACGGCGCCTTCACCGCCGCCCTGACCGCCGCCGCCACCGCCGCCGGCGTCGAGATCCGCACCGGCGCCCCGGTCGCCGAGGTGCTCCTCGACGGGCCGGGCGGGCGGGCCAACGGCGCCCTCACCCTGGCCGGCGACACCGTCCGGGCCGGCGAGGTCGTGGCCGCCGTCGACCCCTACACGCTGCTCAAGAAGCTCGTCCCGCCGGGCGCCGTTCCCGAGGTGGTCGAGGACGAGCTCCGGGGCATGGGCGTCCTCCACAACAACATCTCGGGCTTCAAGGGCGACGTCGCCCTGGCCCGGCGCCCCCGCCTGGCCCGCCACCGGCCCAACGACCCGATCCTCGGCAGCGTCATGCTGATCGCCCCGTCGATCGAGTCGGTGCGCCGCTCGGTCAGCGCCACCATGCGGGGCGAGCTGTCGGAGGAGATCCCGCTGTGGATCTCGGCCCCGTCGGTCCTCGACCGCACGCTCGTCCCCCCGGGGAGCGAGGGCGACTCGCTCTACGTCTACCTGCCGGCCGTGCCCTACGAGCTGCGCGACGGCGCCGACTGGGCCACCGAGAAGGACAAGCACCTCGACCGCTGCCTGCAGATCTTCGAGGACTACGCCCCCGGCACCCGCCACTCGGTCATCGGCGCCACCGCCACCAGCCCGCAGGACCTGATGCGCTTCTCGCCCGTCCACAAGGGCAACCTGTTCCACGTGGACATGACGCTCTCGCAGTTCGGGCCGTGGCGGCCGACGCCGTCGCTGGCCGGTTACAGGATGCCGATCCCCGGCCTGTGGCACACCGGCGCCGGCGCCCACCCCCTGGCCACGCTCAACGGCTGGAGCGGGCGGACGGCGGCCCGGGAGATCCTCCGCGCCACGAGTTGACCGGCACCGACCTCGGCACCTGGGCCGCCCGCCAGCCGGGGGCCGAGGCGGTCGTCATCGTCGACCCCGGTGATTTCGGCGGCGGCGCCCGCCCGGCCGAGCGCATCACCTACGGCGAGCTCGACGCCGCCGCCAACCGCCTGGCCCGGGCGCTGCGCCGGGCGGGACTCCGGCGCGACGACCGCATCGCCTTCGTGCTGGGCAACGAGGCGGCCGTCTTCACCGTCTTCTGGGCGGCCATGCGGACGGGCCTCCACGTCGTCCCCGTCAACCGGCACCTGCTGGCGGCGGAGATCCGCTACATCCTCGACGACGCCGAGGTGAAGGCGACGGTCGGGTCGGCGGCGGGCGGGACGGAATGGCCCGAGGCCGTCAAGGACCTGCCAACGCTGAAACTCCCGCTGACGGTGGGCGAGGACTTCGCCGCCGCCCTGGCCGCCGAGACCGCCGATCCGGTCGACGACGCCGAGGAGGGCCAGCTCCTCCTGTACTCGTCGGGCACCACCGGCCGCCCGAAGGGGATCCTCCGCCCCCTGCCCGGCTTCGGCCCCGGCCAGGGCCCGACCGTCGGCTCGGAGATCGCCGAAGGGTTCGGGCTCGGGGCGGGCGACCGCTACCTGTCGACCGGCCCGCTCTACCACAGCGCCCCCTGCGCCTTCTCCACCGCCCAGCAGCGCATCGGCGCCACCGCCGTGGTCATGACCCGCTTCGACGCCGCCGGCGCCCTGCGGATCCTGGCCGGGGAGGCCATCACCACCAGCCAGTGGGTGCCGACGATGTTCTCCCGGCTCCTGGCCCTGCCCGACGAGGTGAAGCGGGCCTTCGCCGCCCCGGCCCACCGTCTGGCCATCCACGCCGCCGCCCCCTGCCCGGTGGGCGTCAAGCGGCGGATGATCGAGTGGTGGGGGCCGATCCTGCTCGAGTACTACAGCGCCAGCGAAGGCGGCCGCACGATGATCACCAGCGCCGAGTGGCTGGAGCGGCCGGGATCGGTCGGCCGCCACTGGCGCAACGGCACGGTCTGGGTGCTCGACGGCGACGAGCGGCCCTGCCCGCCCGGCGTCGTCGGCCGGGTGTACTTCGAGGCGCCGCCGCCCGAGCGGCGGTTCCGCTACCTGGGCGACCCCGGGAAGACCGGCGCCGCCTACGACCGCACCGGCACCCGCTTCACCGTCGGCGACGTCGGCTGGCTCGACGACGCCGGATACCTGTTCCTGACCGACCGCGACGGCGACCTCATCCTCTCCGGGGGCGTCAACGTCTACCCCCGGGAGGCGGAGAACGTCCTCCTCGAGCACCCGGCCGTGGCCGACTGCGCCGTCGTCGGCGTGACCGACGCCGACCTCGGCCAGCGGGCGGTGGCCGTCGTCGTCCCCGCCGCCGGGGTCGAGCCCGACGAGGCCCTGGCCGAGGCGCTCCTGGCCCACTGCCGGGCCCACCTGGCCCGCTACAAGTGCCCCCGGGCCCTGCACTTCCGGCCCGACCTGCCCCGCTCCGAGGCCGGCAAGGTGGTCAAGCGCGACCTCCGGCGGGCCCTCGCGGCGGATGACGATCCGGTGAATGGTGCCCTGAAGTCCCCTTGATGCCGTCATAGGACGGTCTTCACCCCGTTTCACCCTCTGGACGGGCCCGGCCGGGGCCCGGAAGAAGGTGCGGTGCCACGGTGGGGATCCTGGGCGAGACGTACATTCCCCTGCTGACGCAGGACGAGGCGTGGCGGACGGTCGACGGGGGCGAGTTCCTCCTCGACGAGATGTCGTCGGACCACCGGTCAGCGGTCCTCGGGCTGCTGGAGCGGGTGGCGCCGGTCCTCTACGCCGAGTGGGTCAACGACCTCCTCCTCGGGGCGTCCGACCCCGAGGTGCGGGCCGAGTTCGGCCTGTCCGATCCCGATCCGCTGACCGGCCACTACCCGAAGGCCGAAGTCCTCGACTGGCTGGAGGCCCAGCCCCTCGTCCGCCGGCTGCGGAAGCTCCGCAGCCACGAGTGCGGGTGGACGCCCCGGGTCCTCGACCTCCTCGACCAGAGCGACATCTGGCGGGAAGACAGCGGCGAGGTCATCCCCCTCGCCCTCATGGGCCCGGTCGACCGGGCCCGGGTGCTGCGTCTGCTGAGCGAACAGGCCGACAGCCTCTTCGCCGAGTGGCTGGTCGAGGCCACCCCGGCCGAGCTGGCGGCCGGCGGTGTGGCCGTCGACGACGACGGCGACGGCGAGGTCGGCGCCGGGGTCGACCCGCAGGAGTGGCTGAGCGGTCGCCCTCTCGTCCGCTGCCTGCGGCGGGCCCGCACCACCTGCGCCTGAAGATCGGTTGACACGCTCCGTCGCGGCAAGGAGACTCTGCGCTGTCGGAAAGGAGCGGGCGATGGCGTGGAACCTGAAGGGGAGTTACGTCGAGACCTGTTCGTGCGAGCTGATGTGTCCCTGCAACCTCTCGCTCGACCACGGAGCCACCTATGACTTCTGCCGGGTGACCCTCGTCTTCAACATCCGCGAGGGGCAGGTCGAAGGGACCGACATCGGCGGCCTGAAGGTGGCGGCGATCGCCGACACGCCGAAGGTGATGACCGAGGGGAACTGGAAGCTCGGGGTGTTCGTCGACGCCGCGGCCAGCGACGAGCAGTTCGCCAAGCTGGTGCAGGTCTTCAGCGGCCAGCTCGGCGGGCCGATGGCGGCGCTGGGTCCGCTGGTCGGCGAGATGCTCGGGATCGAACGCGCCCCGATCGAGGTCGTCGACGACGGGCGGCGGCACAGCGTCCGCATCGGCGACATGATCGACTTCGAGATCGAGGACATCGTTCCGTTCGGCGTCGAAACCGGCCGGCCCATCCGATTCGACGGGATGTTCCACCCCGTCGGCTCCAACCTGACGATGGCCGAGGCGAAGCGCTCGCGCATCAACGCTTTCGGGATCCAGTACGAGGGCAGGACCGGCCTCTCGACCGCCGAGTTCTCCTGGGCCGCCTGATCCGATGACCGCCCCGGCGCAGGCCGCCCCGCCCACCGCCGGAGGGCTCGGGCCGGCGCTGTCGGCGGTCCGGACGCGGCTGGGTCTGGTGGCGCTGCTCTTCGCCCTGGCGGCCGCCGGCTGGTGGTGGACGGCGGGTCAGATGGCCGGCATGGACAACGGACCGTGGACCGGTCCGGGTGCGTTCGGCTGGTTCCTCGGGGTCTGGGTCGTGATGATGGCGGCGATGATGTTCCCGTCGGTCGCCCCGACCGTGGCGCTGTACTCCCGGATGACCCGGCAGCGCTCGGCCCGGTTGCCGCTCCTGTTCACGGCCGGCTACCTCGTCACGTGGGCCGCCGCCGGGGTGGCCGCCTTCGCCGTCGGGGTGGCCCTCGACGCCGTGTCCGGTGACGTGTTCGCCTGGGACCGGGGCGGCCGCTGGACCGCCGGCGCGACGCTGGTCGTCGCCGCGGTGTACGAGCTGACGCCGCTCAAGGATGTCTGCCTCGGCAAGTGCCGCAGCCCGCTCGGGTTCCTGCTCGGTTCCTGGCGCGACGGCGCGGGCGGCGCGCTCCGGATGGGCGCCCAGAACGGTGCCTGGTGCGTCGGCTGCTGCTGGGCCCTGATGGCGTCGCTGTTCGCGCTGGGAGTCATGAGCATCTTCTGGATGGCGGTGGTCGCCGGCCTCATCGCCATCGAGAAGACCGTCCCCTGGCGCCGGGCCGGGTCCTACGGGACGGCGGCGGTCCTGCTGGCGCTGGGCCTCCTCCTGCTGGCCGCGCCCGGCGCGGTCCCCGGCCTCACCACTCCCGGGCATGCGCCGATGCAGAACATGTCGCCCATGACGCCCATGGCCCCCTAGGGCACGACGGCATCGCCGGGTCGGGCCCGGGTTGGGAGCGGCCGCCCCGGCGCCACCATGCTGTCGGGATGCTCCCCGTCGATGCCGGAACCATCCGGCTGTTCCTCCACGTGCTGGCCGCCACCGTCTGGGTCGGCGGGCAGCTGACGCTGGCCGGGCTCGTCCCGGGCCTGCGGGCCCTCGGCCCCGACGCCCCGAGGACGGTGGCCCGGCGGTTCAACCGGATCGCCTGGCCGGCCTTCGCCGTGCTGTTCGTGACCGGCCTGTGGAACCTGGGCGAGACCCACGCCGGCGACCGGTCGTCGGCCTGGCTCGCCACCCTGTTCGCCAAGCTCGTGATCGTGGCCCTGTCGGGGATCAGCGCCGCCCTCCACACCCGGGCGGCCACCAGGCGGGCGCTGGCCGTCTGGGGCGCCGTCTCCGGCCTCACCGCCCTGCTGGCGCTGTTCTACGGCATCCAGCTCCACAACCACGGCTGAGGGCCGCCGTCAGCGCCCGCGCCGCCGGCGTGGGAGATTGGTGGGCCATGACCTGGTCCGACCCGTCCGCAGAGGCCGCCGCCGGCGGCGCCGACCGCGACCCCGGCCGGGTCGTGGCCGAGATCGCCGCCTCCGGCGGGTTCCGGGCCAGCCTGGAGCGCCTGGCCGGCGACCAGCGCCGGCCGCTGGCCGACGTCGAGCGGGAGGCCCGGGCGGCGCTGGCCGAGATGGTGGCCGTCCAGAGCCGGCCGGCGGTGGAGGCCCTCGACCGGTTGGCCCGCTTCGCCCTGCGGGCCTACGACATCGAGGCCGACGAGAACGCCCTCGAAGGCCTGAAGACCCTCAACCGTCGCCACGCCCTCGTCTTCCTGCCCAGCCACAAGTCGTACCTCGACCCCTTCATCCTCCGGGGCGCCCTCGGCCGGGCCGGTTTGCCCTGCAACCACGTGCTGGGCGGGATCAACGTGTCGTTCTGGCCCATGGGGCCGATCCTGCGGCGCAGCGGCATCGTCTTCATCCGCCGCTCCATCAGGGACGACCCCGTCTACAAGGCGGCCCTCAAGTGGTACCTCGGCTACCTGGTCGAGCGGCGCTACAACCTGGAGTGGTACCTGGAGGGCGGCCGGTCCCGGACGGGCAAGCTCCGCCCGCCCCGCCTCGGGGTCCTGGCCTACCTGGTCGAGGCGTTCAAGGAGCGGGGCGTCGACGACGTGTTCCTCGTTCCGGTGTCGATCGCCTATGACCAGCTCTCCGAGGTGGCGGCCATGGCCGCCGAGGAGCACGGCGCCGAGAAGAAGGCCGAGAGCCTCACCTGGATGCTGCGCTACCTCCGGTCGCAGGGCCAGCACCTGGGCAAGGCCTACGTCAACATCGGCGAGCCCCTCTCCCTCCACCGGGTGCGGACGGAGCACAAGCTGGCCACCGAGAAGATCGCCTTCGAGGTCCTCCACCGCATCAACCGGGTCACGCCGGTCACGCCGCCGTCGCTGCTCACCCTGGCCCTCCTCGGCCTCGGCGACCGGGCGCTGACCCCGGCCGAGATCCGCTCGGTCCTCGACCCGCTCCTCGAGTATGTGGCCGTCCGCAAGCTCCCCCAGGCCGGCACCGTCGACCTGGCCACCCCGGGCGGGCTGCGGCCGGCCCTCGAAGCCCTCGTCCACAGCAAGGTCGTCACCCGCTACGCCGGGGGCGCCGAACCGGTCTACGCCATCGGCGAGAACCAGCACCTCGTGGCCGCCTACTCCCGCAACCGGATCATCCACTTCTTCGTGACCCGGGCCATCACCGAGCTGGTGCTGCTCCACCTGGTGCGCCGCCCGGTCGGCCATCCCGGGGAGGGCGACCTCGGGCAGCGGGCCTGGGCCGAGGCCCTGCGGCTGCGGGACCTGCTCAAGTTCGAGTTCTTCTTCGCCAACAAGGCGGAGTTCGCCGAGGAGCTGCGGGCCGAGCTGGCCATCCTCGACCCGGAGTGGGAACGCAAGGCCGCCGATCCCACCGCCATCGCCACCGGCCTGGCCGAGCTGCCGCTGCTGCTCGGCCACCGGGTCCTCGGGTCGTTCCTCGAGGCCTACATGGTGGTGGCCGACCGGCTGGCCGCCCACCCGCCCGGCCCGGTGGAGGAGAAGGCCTTTCTCGGGGAGTGCATCGGGGTCGGGCATCAGTACCGCCTCCAGCAGCGCATCCACTCCACCGAGTCGATCTCCCAGGAGCTGTTCCGCAGCGCCCTGGCGCTGGCCGCCGGCCGGGGCCTGCTGGCCGATCCGGCCGGCGGTCCCGACGGCCCCGATCCCGCCGACGTCGCCCGCCGCCGCGACGCCTTCGCCGCCGAGATCCGGGAGGTCGTCGACCGCGTCGACAGCCTGCGGCGCCTGGCCGTGGCCGCCCTGGAGCGCACCACCAGTCCCGTCGAGGAGGGCCCGCTGGAATGAACGAGGAGAGCCTGGCCGCCCTGCTGGCCGAGATCGAGGCGGGGCCCGACGGCCCCGAGATCGGCGCCTTCTTCGACTTCGACGGCACGCTGATCGCCGGCTACTCGGCCGAGGCCTTCGTGCTCGACGCCATCCGGCGGCGCAAGGTCGACCCCCAGGTGATGGTCCGCTCCCTCCTGGCCGGCCTCGACATGCACCTGCGGGGCAGCGACGTCACCGCCCTGATGGAGATCGCCGCCGAGGCCGGCAAGGGTCGCCGGGAGGAGGCCCTCATCGAGCTGGGGCAGCGGCTGTTCCGGGAGCGGGTGGCCGGCACCGTCTACCCCGAGGCCCGGGCCATCGTGAAGGCCCACCAGCGCCGGGGCCACACCGTGGCGCTGGCCTCCTCGGCCACGATGTTCCAGGCCGGGCCGCTGGCCCGGGACCTCGGCATCGACGACGTGCTCTGCACCAGGGTCGAGGTGGTGGACGGGCGGCTCACGGGCCGGATCGACGGCCCGGTGCTGTGGGGCCGCAACAAGGCCGACGCCGTGGCCGGCTTCGCCGCCGACAACGGCATCAAGCTGCCCGAGAGCTACGGGTACGCCAACGGCGACGAGGACGTCGAGTTCCTCGAGACCGTCGGCCGGCCCCGGCCGCTCAACCCCGCCCCGGGCCTGGCCCGGGTGGCCGCCGAGCGGGGCTGGCCGGTCCTGCGCTTCCGGCCCCGGGGCCGGCCGGGGATCGTGCCGATCGCCCGCACCGCCGCCGCCCTCGGCGGGATCGCCACGACGCTGGGCGTCGGCGTCGGCCTCGGGCTCCTCAACCGCAGCCGGCGGACGGCGCTCAACTACACCGCCACCGTGGCCCCCGAGGTGGTGCTGGCGCTGGCCGGTGTGGAGATCCGGGCGACGGGGGAGGAGCACCTGTGGTCGCACCGGCCGGCGGTGTTCGTCTTCAACCACCAGTCGAGCTTCGACGTCATCGTGGTCTCCCGCCTGCTGCGGCGGGACTTCACCGCCGTGGCCAAGGCCGAACTGGCCCACGATCCCCGCTTCGCCCCCCTCGGGGCCCTGGCCGACGTCGCCTACGTCCACCGGGGCGACCACTCCCAGAGCCAGGCGGCCCTCGGGCCCGTCCTGGAGAAGTTGCGGGCCGGGATCTCGCTGGCCGTGGCCCCCGAGGGGACCCGGTCGGCCACCCCGACGCTGGGCCCGTTCAAGAAGGGGGCGTTCCACATCGCCATCGAGGCCCAGGTGCCGGTGGTCCCGGTGGTCATCCGCAACGCCGGCGAGATCATGTGGCGGGCGTCGATGGTGGCCCGCCCGGGCCGGGTCGACGTGGCCGTGCTCCCGCCCGTCCCCACCACCGGCCTCGGCCACGAGGCCGCCGCCGACCTCTGCGAGGCGATCCGCGACCGGTTCGTGGCCACGATGGAGGCCTGGCCCGGGGACTGACCCCGAAAACTTTCCCGCCGGGGCGCGTCATGACGGCCCTTGTCCGGCGTTGTCCGTTATGAGACGGATGCCGCGAAGGTGCCAACCCCCCGATGAGGAAGGACCAACCTCCATGCAAGAGCCCACCATCGACCCCTCCGCCCTCCTCACGCCCAACGAAGTGGCCGAGATCTTCCGGGTGAACCCGAAGACCGTCACCCGGTGGGCCCAGTCGGGCAAGATCTCCGCCATCCGGACCCTCGGCGGCCACCGCCGGTTCAACGCCGCCGAGATCATGCGGCACCTCGAGGAGCAGAAGTCGGCCTAGCCGCCTGAGCCGCCGGCCGTCAGCCGGGGCACTCGGGGGTCAGCTGGGCCGCTCCCGGGTTGAGGTGGTCACGCAGCTTGCGCAGCGTGGCCGTGAAACGGGCCAGTTCGGTTGGGGAGAGCAGCCCGGTGAAGCTCTCTTCGACGTGGTTGAGGTGATCGGGGATGAGCGACTCGAGCTTGTCCCGGCCCTGCTCGGTGAGCTGCACGAAGGCCCCCCGCCGATCCGACGGGCAGCTCACCCGGGTCACGAGACCCTCGGCCTCGATCCTGTCGATCGCCCGGGTGAGCCCGCTGGGGGACAGCGCCACCTGGGCGGCGAGGTCGGCCATCCGGAGTTGGCCGTTGGGCGAGCGGCCGACCCGCAGCAGCACCTCCATCCAGACGCGGGGTAGCCCGTAGCTGTCGAGATGGCGGGTCAGGGCGTGCTCCAGCCCCGCCGCCGTCTCGAAGAACAGGCCCACGGCCGTCAGCCGATCGTCGTCGAGTCCCCCCATGTCCTCCACCATACCCGGAAATAAACTTGCATACGCAATAGTTGTGGGATACGATGCTTGCAACAACAACGATTGCAAGTTCAAGATCGCCCCGGAACGGAGGACACACGATGAGCCTGACCACTTCCACCAACCCCGCTGTCCGCATCGTCGACGGTGCCGAGGTCCCCACCGCCGGGACCTACGCCCTCGACGCCAGCCACAGCCAGGTCGGCTTCGCCGTCCGCCACCTCATGGTCAGCAAGACCCGGGGCCGGTTCTCCGACTTCGCCGGCACGATCGAGATCGGCGAGAACCCGCTCGACTCCTCGGTCGACGTGACGATCCAGGCCGCCAGCATCGACACCCGTGACGAGCAGCGGGACGGGCACCTCCGCTCCGGCGACTTCTTCGACGCCGAGGCCCACCCGACGCTGACCTACAAGAGCCGCTCCGTCCGCCCGGCGGGCGGCGACGGCCAGTACATCGTCGACGGCGACCTCACCATCAAGGGCGTCACCCGGCCGGTGCCGCTCGAGCTGACCTTCGAGGGCGGCGCCACCGACCCCTGGGGCGGCGTCCGGGCCGGGTTCTCGGCCCGGGCCGAGCTCGACCGGGAGGCCTTCGGCCTGAGCTGGAACCAGGCGCTCGAGACCGGCGGCGTCCTCGTCGGCAAGAAGGTGACCATCGAGATCGAGGCCGAAGCGGTCAAGCAGGCCTGAAGCCTGATCGGCAGCTGAGAACGTCCGCCCCCGCAGACCCCGCTGCGGGGGCGGAACCATGTCCGCCGGCCGCCGGCGGGGTAGTAAGCCAATGCAACCAACGAGTAGATTTCGGGGGCGATGCTGCCGGCGGACGATGGAGGGGCGGAACTGGTCGCGGGGTCGCTGGCCATGCTGACGCGCCAGGCCAGCCTCATGAAGCTCCACGACCTCGTCTCGGCCCGGGGCGGCCTGACCCTGGAGCGCTCGGCCTACCCGCTGCTCAACCAGATCCTGGCCCTCCAGGGGGAGGCGGGCGGCGGCCGCCTGTCCGACGTCGCCGCCGGGCTCAGGGTGGCGGTGCCGACGGTCAGCCGCCAGGTCCGCCAGCTGGAGGAGCTCGGGCTCGTCACCCGCAGCCAGGACCCGGTCGACGGGCGGGCCGTGCTCCTCGAGGTCACCCCCGGCGGGCTCGACGCCCTCCAGCGCATGCGGGCCGAGTGGCAGAGGACGGTGGCCGAGATCCTGGAGTCGTGGCCCGGGAAGGACCGGGAGCTCCTCGGTGAGCTGCTGGAGCGCTTCGCCCTGGAGCTCCTGGCGTTGCGGGCCTGACCAGTACCGGTCGGTAGTGTCGGGGGCATGACCGCCACCGTGTCCTCCGAGGCTGCCGAACTCACGCCGGAGGCGGCCGACGTCGCCCGCCGGGTCGAGGCGCTGCTGGCCGCCCACCCGCCGGCCACCACCGGGCGGACGGCCTTCCTCGAGGCGCAGTTCGACGCCGGGCTGGCCTGGGTGCACTTCCCCGAAGGCGCCGGCGGGCTCGGGCTGGCGCCCGGCCTCCAGCGCGTCGTCGACCGGGCCCTCCACGCCGCCGGGGCCCCCGCCCCCGACGCCGCCCGCAACATCATCGGGATGGGAATGGCGGCCCCGACCATCGCCGTGCACGGCACGCCGGAGCAACGGGCCCGTTACCTGAAGCCGCTCTTCACCGGCGAGGAGATCTGGTGCCAGCTGTTCTCCGAGCCGGGGGCGGGGTCCGACCTGGCCGGCCTGGCCACCCGGGCCGTCCGGGACGGCGACGAGTGGATCGTCAACGGCCAGAAGGTGTGGACGACGCTGGCCCACATCGCCCGCTTCGGCCTGCTGGTGGCCCGCACCGATCCCGACCTTCCCAAGCACCGCGGCCTGACGTACTTCATCTGCGACATGCAGGCCGAGGGCGTCGACGTGCGCCCGCTGCGCCAGATGACCGGCGACGCCGAGTTCAACGAGGTGTACCTGAGCGACGTCCGCCTGTCCGACGACCTCCGCCTCGGCGGCGAGGGCGAGGGCTGGCGGGTGTCGATGACCACGCTCATGAACGAGCGGGTGTCGATCGGCGGCGGGCGGGCGTCGCGGGGCAGCGGCGCCATCGCCGTGGCCGTCGACGTGTGGCGCCGGCACACCGAGCACCACGACCCCGCCCGGCGGGACCGGCTGATGCGGCTGTGGGTGGCGGCCGAGGTGAACCGGCTGACCAACCTGCGGGCCGGCGAGATGCGCCGGGCGGGCACGCCGGGGCCGGAGGGTTCGGTGGCCAAGCTGACCTTCGCCGAGCTCAACCAGGCGATCTCCGAGCTGTGCGTCGACCTCATGGGGGCCGAGGGGCAGCTCTACACCGACTACGACAGCCCCCGGCGGGAGTCGGTCGGCTTCTACAGCGGCGATCCCCGCTACTTCTTCCTCCGCTCCCGGGCCAACTCCATCGAGGGCGGCACGTCGGAGGTCCTGCGCAACATCCTCGGCGAGCGGGTGCTCGGCCTTCCCGGCGAGCCCCGCACCGACAAGGACCTGCCCTGGCGCGACATCCCCCGTTCCTGAGCGGCCGGGCCGGCCGGATCGGGGGACCCTCATGGAGCTGACCTTCACCGACGACCAGCGGGCCCTGCGGGCCGAGGTGGCCGCCTTCCTGGCCGAGGAGCGGGCGGCGGGCACGTTCACGCCCTCCGTTGACGTGTGGCTGACCGGCTTCGACCGGTCCTTCAGCCGGAAGATGGCCGCCCGGGGGTGGATCGGCCTGACCTGGCCGGTGAAGTACGGCGGCGGCGGCCGCAGCTACGTCGACCGGCTGTGCCTGACCGAGCTGCTGCTGGCGGCCGGCGCGCCGCTGGCCAGCCACTGGGTGGCCGACCGGCAGATGGGGCCGTCGATCCTGGCCCACGGCACCGAGGAGCAGAAGGAGCGCTACCTGCCGGAGATCCTGGCCGGCGAGGCGACGTACTGCATCGGCATGTCGGAGCCCGACGCCGGCAGCGACCTGGCCGGCGTACGCACCCGGGCGGTGCGCGACGGCTCCGGCTGGCGCATCACCGGCCACAAGATCTGGACCAGCCTGGCCCACCACTCCGACTACATCTACCTGCTGGCCCGCAGCGACCCGGCGGCGGAGCGCCACGACGGCCTGTCGGAGTTCATCGTCCCGCTGCGGACCGAGGGCGTGACGGTCACGCCGATCAACGACATGTCGGGGGCCCACCACTTCAACGAGGTCTTCTTCGACGAGGCCCGCGTCGACGGCGACGCCCTCATCGGCATCGAGGGCAACGGCTGGCGCCAGATCACCGGCCAGCTCGGCTACGAGCGGGCCGGGTTGGAGCGGGTCATGAGCTGCTGGGCCCTGTTCGAGGCGATGCGGGCCGAGGCCGGCGACGACGAGCGGCGCCAGGAGGAGCTCGGCGAGCTGGAGGCGGCGGTGCGGGTGGCCCGGCTGCTGGTGTTCCGGGCGGCGGCGGTGGCCGACGCCGGCCGCCCGCCCGACCACGAGGCGGCCATGGCCAAGGTCTTCGCCACCGACATCGAGCAGCGGATGGTCGAGGTGGCCTCCCGGTGGTCCGGCCGCTCGGGCCGCACCGCCGAAGCCCTGGGCGGTCACCTGCTGCCGGCCTGGCTGGTCGCCCCGAGCTTCTCGATCCGGGGCGGCACCAACGAGGTGCTGCGGGGAATCATCGCCCGGCGGGCGCTGGGGCTGTAGAGGGGGACGGGCGGCGAGCATGGACTTCACGGTGACGGACGACGAGCGGGCGGTCATCGACACCGCCGCCCAGGTGGCGGCGGCCGCCGATCCCTGGGCGGCGCTGGCCGACGGCGGCTGGCTCGACATCCTGCTGGAGGACGAGCGGGGGCTCGGCTACCTGGGCCTGGTGGCCGAGGCCCTCGGCGGCGCCGGGGTGTCGGTGCCGCTGGCCGGGACGGCGGTGGTGTGGCCCACGCTGTTCGGCGGCTCGGCCGGGGGGCGGCGGGTCGGCGTGGCCGACCGCTGCGACGCCGCGCCGCCGTCGGCGACGGCGCTCTCCCAGCCCGGCCCGCCGGCCGGCGTCCTCTGCGAGGACGGCGTCGGCGCCGACGTGATCGTGGTGCTGCGCGACGGCAAGGCCGGCGTCCACGAGACGTTCTCGGTCGAGCCGCTCGGCCGGCTGGAGGGCGACCGGCTGGCCCGGGTCCGCCTCGACGGCAAGCCCCTCGACCGCTGCCAGGACGCCGACCTGGTGGCCGAGGCCCGCCGCCGGGCGGCGGCGCTGACGGCGGCGGAGATGGCCGGGACGATCGACCGCATCGCCACCATGACCGCCGCCTACGTGACCGAGCGCCGGCAGTTCGGCCGGCCCATCTCGGCCTTCCAGGCCGTGGCCCACGGCGCCGCCCGGCTGGCCACGCTGGCGCAGGCGGCGACGTGGTCGGCCCGCCTGGCCTGCACGTCGGCCGACCCCGGCGACACGGCCGCCGCCAAAGGGTGGATCTCGGCGGCGTCGGCCGAGGTGAGCGCCCTGGCCCACCAGCTCCACGGCGCCATCGGCTTCACCGAGGAGTACGGGCTCCAGCGTTTGTCGAAGCGGCTGCGGACGCTGCGGTTCGCCTACGGCGACGACCGGTCCCACTTCCGGGCCCTGGGGGCGGGCCGGGTGACGGAGACCGTCTGATGGACTACACCGCCCTCCTCGCCCAGCGGCGCAGCACCCGCCGCTTCGACACCGGACGCGACGTCCCCGACGACGTCCTGGCCCGGGTGCTGGCCGCGCCGCTGGCCATGCCCCACGCCGGGAACACCTACGACTGGCGGGGCGTGGTGCTGCGGCGGCGGGACCGCGACCCGGCCACCTGGCCGGCGGTGTTCTCGGCCCTGCTGGAGCAGGGCTACGTGGAGGAGGCGGCGGTGGTGGTGGCCTTCGCCGTCCAGCCCGCCTGGTGGGAGGAGCGCTACCGGGCCAACGTCGCCGAGCTCGTCGAGCGGGGCCTCATCGACCCCGCCCGCCACCAGCGCCTGCTGGCCATGATCGAGGCCGGTCCGGGCGACGAGATGCCGCTGGCCACGCTGCTCGTCGGCGAAGCGATGATGGGCGTGGCGGCGGCGATGCTGGCCGCCCTCGACGCCGGGCTGGGGGCCACCGTGACCGCCTGCCGCCCGGCCGAACTGGCTGCGGCGTTGGGGCTGCCCGACGGGGTCGTCGTCTGCCCGGCCGGGATCCTGGCCCTGGGATGGCCCGTTCCGGAGGGCGAGGCGCCGGCCGCCGGCGGTGCGCCGAAGCCCGGCGTCGACGGGATGTACCACGCCGGATCGTGGGGTGTGCCCTGGCCGGACCGGCAACCATGAGCGACCTGCGCGGCGAGCTGGCCCGGCTGGTGGCCGACCGGGGGTTGTCGCTGCTCGACGCCTGGCTGGGGCCGGCGGAGACGAAGCGGGAGATCCTGGCCGTGCTGGCCGCCGGCCGGAACCTGTTGCTGGAAGGGCCGGTCGGGTCGGGCAAGACGCTGCTCGGCGAGTCGATCGCCGCCGCCCTGCCGCCGATCCGGCTGGCCGGCTGCCACTTCAACTGCCTCCCGGGGGAGAACGCCTGCCCCCAGTGCCGGGCCGGGCTCGGCGCCACCGGCGAGGTGGAGCTGTCGGGGCCCGAACGGTTCGTGCGGGTGCAGGGCTCGCCCGACCTGTTCCCCGAAGACCTCGTCGGCGACGTCGACCCCGCCGCCGCCCTGGCCCACGGCGCCCTCGATCCCCGGGCCTTCCGGCCGGGCCGCCTGGTGCGGGCCCACCGCCGGGTGTGCTTCGTCGATGAGATCAACCGGCTGTCGGAACGGCTCCAGAACCTGTTCCTGGAGCTGCTGGCCGAAGGGGCGCTGACCATCGGCGGCTACGAGACCCGCTTCCCGGTCGACACGGTCGTGGTGGCCACCATGAACCCCGACGAGTACGTCGGCGTCGGCCGCCTGTCGGAAGCGCTGCGGGACCGCTTCGAACGGGTCCGCCTCGACTACCCGACCCCGGCCGACGAGGTGACGATCCTCCTCAGCCGGACGGGCGCCGCCGGCGACGAGGCCGTGCAGCTGGCCGAGACCGTCGTCGGCTTCGCCAACCGGCTGCGGGCCGAACCCGAGGTCGAGGCCGGCCCCAGCGTGCGGGCCACGCTGGCCTCCTTCGAGCTGGCCCTGGCCTGGGCCCGGCTCGGGCCGGCCAACGGCGCCACCGACTGGGCCTCTGCCGCGGTCGCCGGGCTGCGGGTGGCGCTGCGGGGCCGGCTGTCGCTGCGCCCGACGCACCGCCTGGCCGGGCGCCCCGAGGCCTTCGTCGACGACGCCCTCGCCGCCCTGACCCGGTGACCGCCGGTCCGGCCCCCGACCGGCTGGCGGCGCTGCGGGCGGTGGCGGTCGTCGGGTGGCTCCGGGAGCACCCGTCGGTCGAGGCGGGGCCGGGGGTGCGGGCCTCGCAGGCGCTGGCCGAGGTGGCCACGGCCGGGCACCGGCTGGCGGGCGACGACGAGGACGGCGCCTTTCTCACGGCGGCGCTGGTGACCGTGCCGCACCGCATGCGCGTCCGCGTCGGCGTCGACGCCGACGACCTGGTGCGGCGAGCGGTGGAGGCGGTGCTGGCCGGGCTGCCCGACGAGCGGCGGGACGAACCGGGCATCGACCTGTCCCGTCTCGGCGTCCGGGTCGAGCGGCCCGAAGCGCGGGCCGCGATGGTGGTGGCGGTGGAGGCCGGCGGCCACCATCCGGTCACCAGCGACGAGGAGCGGGCGCTGCGGGAGGCCTTCGGCGACGACGAGGCCCGCCGCTTCCTGGCCGACCTGCTCGACCCGGGGCCGGCCGACCCCCCGACGGCGGGCCCGGCCCACACCCGCCCCGGCCGGCGGGCGGTGGGGGAGGAGATCCTGGCCGTGCGGCCCTTCCGGTCCGGCGACCGGGCCCGCGACTTCTCCGCCCGCCAGACGGTGCGGGCCAGCCTGCGGACGGGAGCGCTGTCGCCCCGGGCGCTGAGCCGCCAGCCGTCGGCGGTGTGGGACGTCGTCGTGGCCCTCGACGCCTCCGCCTCGATGGGCCGGGAGGAGCGGCCGGTGGTGGCGCCGGCCACCGCCGCCCTCGTCCGGGTGCTGGTGCGCGACGGCCACCGGGTGGGCGCGGTGGCCTTCTCCGAGGAAGCGGTGTTGGCCCGGCCGCTGTCCCGGGCCCGGGCGCCGTTCCTGGCCGAGGCCTACGCCTTCGCCCACGCCACCAACGTCGAGGCCGGCATCGACGCCGCCCGGCTGATGCTGGTGCAGGGCGGCGCCGTCGGCGCCCGCCGTCACGTCATCGTCGTGACCGACGCCGAGTGCACCAGCCACAACGGCACCGACGAGGCCTGGGGCCCGCTCGGCGCTCCCCGGGGAGCGGCGTTGATCCCCCGGCTGATGAACGGCGGAATGGTGGAGGCCGCCCGCCGGGGGGCCCTCATCGCCGCCAGCCGCTGCCGCCGCCAGGGCATCACCGTGTCGGTGGCCTACCCCGACACCGCCGCCGAGGTCGCCTTCGCCCATCAACTGGCCGAAGCCGGCGGCGGCCGGGCCCGCTGCCTGCGCCCCTGACGGGCCGTCCTGCTGGTTCCGTGAGTCCTTTCCGGCCCGGCGGGCCGCCGGTTGGGCCTTCGCACCGGTGGTGATGATGTGGTCAGGTCGTGACGGGAAGCGCAACCGGTTGCGGTCAGTCAGCAAAGACGGCCGTCAACGCGGGTTCCGCGCAACCGGTTGCGTTCTCTGACCCCTGAGCCCGGTCAAGGGTGGCCGGAGGCCCCGGCCGTGCGGCGCAACGCGCCGCGGTCGACCTTGCCGAGGTGGGTGCGGGGGAGGTCGTCGACGACGAAGACCTTGCGGGGGTGCTTGTAGGCGTCGAGGTGGGCCAGGCAGTGCTGTTGCAGCGCGGCGTCGAGACCGGGGGTCGCCGGCCCGGCGGGGACGACGAAGGCCACCGGGCGGGTCAGCCCGCTGTGGTCGGGGACGCCGACGACGGCGGCCTCGGCCACCGCCTCGTGGGCCAGGAGGCAGTCCTCGACCTCGGCGGGGAGGAGCCACTTGCCGCCGACCTTGAGGGCGTCGTCGCCCCGGCCGACGTAGTGGACGAAGCCGTCGGCGTCGCGGCGCACGAGATCGCCGCTGGCGTACCACTCGCCCCGGAAGGCGTCGTGGGACTGGGGCGTGTCCTGCCAGTAGCCCAGCGCCCGGGAGTCGCCCCGCACCCACAGCCGGCCGACCTCGCCCTCGGGGACGTCGCCGCCGTCGGCGTCGCGGACGGCCAGCTCGAACCCGGGCACGACCCGGCCCAGGCTCCCGGGCCGCACGGCGCCGGGCTGGTTCGAGACGAACACGTGCCACATCTCGGCCGTCCCCAGTCCGTCGTAGAGCTCGACGCCGAACGTCTCCTTCCACCGGTCGTAGAGCGACGGCGGCAGCGCCTCGCCGGCCGACGTGGCGAAGCGCAGCGACGACAGATCGGCGCCGGCCCCGGCGGGGGAGCGGGCCAGGTCGATCATGGCCGCCACCATCTTCGGCGTGTTGATGAGGATCGTGGGCCGGTGCCGGGCGATCTGGTCGAACAGCACCTCGGCCGTCGGGTGCTCGGGGAACAGCGCCGCCGACCCGCCGACCGACAGCGGGAAGAAGAGGTTGGAGCCGGTGGCATAGCCGAAGTACAGCTTCGGTACCGACAGCGTGACGTCGTCCTCCGTCCAGCCCATGGCCCGTTGGGCGTAGAGCTCGGTGGTGTTGGCGAAGCTGCCGTGGGTCTGCACCGCCGCCTTGGGCCGGCCGGTGGTCCCGCCGGAGAACAGCCAGATGGCCGGGTCGTCGCGGTGGGTGCGGGCCGGGTCGAGCTCCGGCGAGCAGTCGAGGTGGGGCCCGTCCCCGGCGGCGTCGACCACCACGGTGTGGCGGACGGGCGGCGCCGCGCCGGGCGGCACCACCGCCACCCGGGCCCGGGCCAGCTCCACCATGGCCGCCAGCCCGTCGGCGCCGAGGCCGGGGTTGACCATCACCGCCACGGCCCCGACCTTGAGGATGCCGAAGAGGGCGGCGGCGTACTCGGCCGAGTCGGGGAGCGCCAGGACGACGCGCTCCTCCTGGCGCACGCCGAGGTCCCGGAGGAGGTTCCCGAACCGGTTGGCCAGGCCGTCGAGGTCGGCGTAGGTGAGGCGCCGGTCGGCGAGCCGGAGCGCCACCCGTCCGCCCCGCCCCTCGGTCAGGCGCCGGGTCAGGAAGACCTCGGCGATGTTGATCCACTCGGGGAGCGCCACAGGGGCCAGGTTATGTGGTCTACGGTCAACGGTGATGGCCGGTCCGAAGGAACCCGTCTACTACTGGGAGTACCTCCACCTCGGCGAGCTGCTCGGGGCCCAGCGGCCCCTGTCCGACCCGCCCGCCCACGACGAGCTGCTGTTCATCGTCGTCCACCAGGCCTTCGAGCTGTGGTTCAAGCAGATCCTCTTCGAGCTCGACGACGTCCTGGCGGTGATGGGCCGCGACGTCGTCGCCGAGCGCGACATGGGCGAGGTGGTGGCCCGCCTCCAGCGGATCACCCGGATCCAGCGGCTCCTGACCGATCAGATCGACGTGCTGGAGACGATGACGCCGCTCGACTTCCTCGAGTTCCGCGACACGCTGATCCCGGCGTCGGGGTTCCAGAGCGTCCAGTTCCGGCTGATCGAGAACAAGCTCGGCCTCGACCGGGAGCACCGCCTGAAGATCAAGGGGATGCCCTACACCAGCGTCCTCTCCCCGGAGCACGCCGCCGCGCTCGAGGCCTCGGAGCGGGAGGCGTCGCTGTCCGACCATCTCGAGCGCTGGCTGCGCCGGACGCCGTTCCTGTCCTTCGGTGGCTTCGACTTCTGGCGGGCCTACCGGGAAGCGGTGCAGGACATGCTGGCCCGCGACCGGGCGGTGGTGGAGTCCCACCCCCAGCTCGACGCCGAGGGCCGGGCCGCCGCCCTGGCCGAGTTCGAGGCCACCCTGGCCAGCTTCGAAGCCGCCTTCGACGCCAACCGGTGGGCCGAGCTGGTCCGGGCCGGGAAGCGGCGCCTGTCGCACCGGGCCTTCCTGGCCGCCCTGCTCATCAACCTCTACCGCGACGAGCCGATCTTCCAGCTGCCGTTCCGGTTCCTCACCACGCTGGTCGACATCGACGAGGGCTTCACCGCCTGGCGCCAGCGCCACGCCCTGCTGGCCCACCGTATGATCGGCGGCCGCATCGGCACCGGGGGAACGGCCGGCCACGAGTACCTGGCCGCCGCCGCCCGCCGCCACCGGGTCTTCCCCGACCTGTTCGACCTCCCCACGTTCTTCATTCCCCGCTCGGCGCTGCCGCCGCTGCCGCCCGAGGTGGCGGAGCAGATGGGCTTCCGCTACGGGCCGGGCTGAGCCCCGTGACCGGCTACGCCGAGCACTTCGGCCGGTTCCTCGGCGCCGTCCCCGGCCGGCTCCATGCCGCCGCCCACAGCCACCACCCCTGGCCCGATGTCACCTTCGACGCCCAGCAGCAGGCCTGGCTCGACGCCGCCCGCCTGGCCGACGACAAGTGGGACGAGGTCTTCGGCGCCCTACTGCCCGAGGCCGCCGCCCACATCACCGGCCGCCTCGGCCTGTCCGATCCGGAGGCCATCGCCTTCGCCCCGTCGACCCACGCCCTGGTGATGCGGCTGCTGTCGACCCTGGCGCCGCCGGTGCGGATCCTGACCACCGACGCCGAGTTCCACAGCTTCGCCCGCCAGGCCGCCCGGCTGGAGGAGGACGGCCGGGCGGTCGTGGAGCGGGTCGCCGCCGAGCCCTTCGCCACCTTTCCGGAGCGCTTCGCCGATGCCGCCGCCCGGGGGGGCCACGACCTCGTCTACCTGTCGCACGTGTTCTTCAACTCCGGTTACGTCGTTCCCGACCTCTCCGCCCTCGTCGGCGCCGTACCGTCGGCCGAGCCGCTCGTCGTCGTGGACGGCTACCACGGCTTCATGGCGGTGCCGACCGGCCTCGCCCCCGTCGAAGACCGGGTCTTCTACGTGGCCGGCGGCTACAAGTACGCCATGGCCGGGGAGGGTGCCTGCTTCGCCCACTGCCCGCCGGGCTACGCCGAACGGCCGGTGGACACCGGCTGGTTCGCCGGCTTCTCGGGCCTCTCCGGGGCGGCGGGCGGAACCGTGGCCTACGCCGCCGGCGGCGCCCGGCTGCTGGGCGCCACCTTCGACCCGACCGGCATCTACCGCTTCAACGCCGTGCAGCGCTGGCTCGACGCCCTCGGCCTGACCGTGGCCGACATCCACGCCCACGTGCAGCGCCTCCAGCGGCGGTTCCTCGCCGCCGGACTCCACCCGGAGCTGCTCCCCGGCCCGGAGGTGGCGGAGCGCGGCCACTTCCTGACCTTCCGCCTCCCCGACGCCGGCGCAGTGGCCGCCGGCCTCCACGCCGCCGGCGTGATCGTCGACCACCGCCACGACCGCCTCCGCATCGGCTTCGGGCTCTACCACGCCGACTCCGACATCGACGACCTGCTCGCCCGGCTGTCCACGATCCCCGGCTGGCCCTGACTCCCGGGCACCGGCCCGCCCCCTTCCGAGGAGTGGAGCGGCTGCTCAGTCCGGCGGATGACGACCGAGCGGCGACAGTTCGAACCAGACCGTCTTGCCGGCCGCGGCCCGCTCCACGCCCCAGGCCGAGGCGAGGCCGTTGACGATGACGAGTCCCCGGCCCGCCAGGGCGTCGGCGCCCGGGGCGGCGAGGGCCGGCAGGCGGTCGTCGGGGTCGGTGACCTCAATCCGGACGACGCCCCGGGCGGCCCGGATGAACAGGTAGCTCTTCGACTGGGCGTGGACGATGGCGTTAGTGACCAGTTCGTCGGTGAGCAGCTCGGCCGTTTCGATCACGACGACGTCGGCCTCGACCGATTCGAGCGCGGCCCGGACGAACCGGCGGGCTGCCGCCGGCGTGGTCACGTCGCCGGGAAGCAGGATCGTTGCCTCGATCCCCGACATCTACCGCGTGTCGGCCCGGCTCTAACCGGTGGGTTCGCCGGGCCGGGGATTCGTGTTCAGCGGTGCAGGAGGAGCGACCTCGCTCAGAGCGCCTTTTTGACGAGCGTGAACAATCCGATGACGGCCAGCACGAGGATGATGACGATGAAGGCGATGGCCTTGCCGACGAAGGCAAGCAGGAAGATGCCGGGCACGAGGGTCCTCCTTGGCAGGATCTCCCTGATCGTTTCTCGTGGTGGCGTCGGCTAAACCACGGCGCCGGCGGCCGTTGTGGGGGTCGGCCAGAGCAGCGCCCTCCGGCCTGCGCCATCTTCAGGGCCGAAGGTCACATGATGGCGGCGATGGTCCCGAAGCCCCGCCCGGCCCCCCCGGCGTCCGGATAATCGATGTGTGGCGTGTTGTGTTGTCGGTCGGGTGACGAGCCGGGCGTAGGACGGATGAGCGAGCGTGGTTGCGTGGCCGGCCGTGTCCGGAGGCACGAACTGGTCGTCGCGGCGGTCGCCGCCGCGCTGGCCGGTGTCTCGTTGGCGGCGTGGGCGTCGGGGCGGCCGGGTTGGGTGGCGATGCCCCCGTCCCACGCCGCGATGGTGCCGGGCAGCGGGGTCATGGTGATCCTGCTGTGCATCGCCACGGCCGCCAGGGGCCGCCTGACGGGGGTCGTGGCCGCCGCCCTGGCCCTGGGGGCGGCCGGGTCGGCCTTGATCTTCCACGGGTGGGATTGGCGCTTCCCCCTCGGCCACGTGGTGTTGCTCGGGCGGCTGGCGGCCCGGGCGGAGTGGGCCAACTCCGCCACGCATTCGGCCGCCTCGACGGCGTGGACCGTGACGTTGCTGGCGGCGGGCCTCCTGGCCGACCGGTCGGGGCTGACGTGGCCGCCGCTCCGGGTGGCGGGCCGTGTGGCCGGGGCGGCCGGCGGCCTGTTGGCGGCCAGCGTGATCCTCAGCGAGGTGGGGGGCGTCGCCGGTTTCTCGCTGTCGTCACAGCCGCCGCCGGTCCGGGGGGTGTCGACCGTCACCGCGCTGGCCCTGGGGCTGCTGGCCTCGGCCGCGTCGGCCCGGGCCATGTCGGCGTCGCGGCGAGAACTCGTCTACGGGACCGGATCGTTCTCCCGGGCCGCCCGGAGGGTCGTGGGGGCGGCGATCGTCGTTCCCGTGGTCGGCGTCGCCGTGGCCGACGCCCTCGGGGCGCGGCTCCCGCTCCATCCGGCCGACCAGACGGCGCTGGCGACGGCGATCGTGGTGGTGACCACGGCCGGCGTCACGTTGGTGGTGCTCGACCGCCTCCGCCTGGCCGCCGACGAACGGGACTTGCGGGCCGAACGCCGCCTGCGGGTCGCGGCGCAGCGCGAGGCCGCCGCCGATGAACGGAGCCGCATCGCCGACCGGCGCAACGCCGCCGCCACCGACCGCGAGCGCTGGGCCGAGGTCCGCCAGGCCATGGCCGACGAACGTGACCGCATTGCCGACCGGCGTGAAGCGGCCATCAGGGAGCGGGACCGCGCCGACTACCAGCGCGCTCAGATGGTGGACCTCCGGGCCGGCGCGGCCGTCATCGGCGAGGACCGGTCGGAGACCATCGCCACCTCGTTCGCCCGGTGGGCGGACCGGATGGCCGACGACGCCGATGCCCTGGCCGCCTTCCTCGAGAAGGGGGCGCCGTCCGGCGAGGCGGACCGCATGGTGAGGATCGCCGCCGCCGTGCGGGAATGCGCCCGTATCCACCGGCGCAACGCGGTGCGGCTCCGCAACCCCGACGAGCCGTCCCGACTCGAGGACCTGCCGGACCTGCCGCTCGACGCGCCCGGGCGGCGCTCTCCCGGCTGACCCCGACGTCGCCGCCGCCGGCCGAGGCCGGCGAACGGCCCGGCGTTGCCGGTGGACCCCGCGCCCCCGGTGTGGCACCGTGGCCGTCGTGGCCGGGACGGGGGCGCGGCGGACCGTGATCGGACGGCGGCTGGTCCTCGTCGCACTCGGCGTGACGGCCGTCCTGGCGGCGGGCAGCGTCCTCAGCGGAGCGTGGGCCAAAGTGACGTTCGAGCCGACCGAGGCGGCGAACTTCCAGGGCTGGGCGGCCACGCCCATGGTGACCGCCGGACTGGCGGCGCTCGGCTGCAGCGGCGTCGGCCTGGCCGGCTGGTTCGCCGTTCGGCGTCCGCCGTGGGCGGTGGTCGCTCCGGCCGCCGCCGTGGCCGGCGCGGCGGTGATCCTGGCCTGGGGGTCGGCCGCCCGGACGGCCCGCTCCCATCCCGAGACGGCCCGGGCCCGGGCGCTCGCCACCTTGGCCATGCCCGGCGGCTACATCCCGGCGGCCGTCACCGTCGTCCATCTGAGTGCCGTCAGCGCCCCGGCGGCCATCCGCACCTGGACCGCCCCCACGGCCGCCCCGGCGTGCGCCGACCTCCGCGACCGCCTGGCGGGCTGGGCCGACCCCGGCAGCGTGCGTGGCCCGCCGGCCACCGTGGTCGGTCGGTGCTCGTGGTCGGCCCGCTGGCACGGCCACGCCGTCGACGCCGACGTCGCCGCCGACCGGCAGGGAACGCCGACGGTATCCGTCCGGCTGGCCGGCTGAGACCGGCCCGCCGGGACCGGGGTACCACCGGCGCACCGGCCGGTACACTCCTGCGCCGCGTAACCGGCCGGGGAGGGGCGACGTTGAACTCGAAGCACCTGGAGTTCTGTGCCAGTGCCGAGTGGGCGGAGATCATCGAGCGGGAGGTGCTGCCCTGGGCGATCGGGGACCGGGACCTCGGCGACGACGTGCTCGAGGTCGGAGCCGGCCCCGGCCTCACCACCGACGTCCTCCGCCGCCGGGTGGCCCGTCTGACGGCCGTCGAGATCGACCAGCCGCTGGCCGACGGGCTGCGCTCCCGTCTGGCCGGGACCAACGTCACGGTGGTGGAGGCCGACGCCACGGCCCTGCCGCTCGAGTCGGACCGGTTCTCGGCGGCGACGACCTTCAACATGCTGCATCACGTGCCGTCGCCCGAGCTGCAGGACCGAGTGCTGGCCGAGCTGTGCCGGGTGCTGCGCCCCGGTGGGATCCTCATCGGCACCGACGGGGTGGCCAGCGACACGCTCGACGAGTTCCACGTCGGCGACGTCTACGTCCCCTGCGACCCGGCCGCCATGCCCGGCCGGCTGCGCGCCGCCGGTTTCGTCGACGTGCACGTCGACCGCGCCGACCTCTCGGACACCCGCCTGGCCTGGGCCCGCTCCCGGTTCCGCTTCGTGGCCAGCGCCCCGTGACGGTGGGGCCGACGCCCGAATCCTCCGAGGCCTACCGGTGGGCGTCGAGCAGGCCGCGCCTCGATCGCCACGACAAGAGCGAGCCGAGGCTGGCGGCGGACAGGATGCTGCCCAGACTGGCGAACGACCCGATGGAGAGGATCGAGCCGGCGGAGCCGATCGACCCGATCGACAGCACGGACCCGACGGAGCCGATCGACAGCACCGACCCCGTCGAGTTGATCGACAGGACCGACCCCCGGGAGCGGATGGACAACACGGATCCGTGCCGGGGGCTTCCGTCTGGAGTCATGGCCCGACAGTACCGGCCCGCCCCCGGAGAGGACGGGCCGGTACGGCCTACGGCGACGGTCAGTCCCAGTCGATGGAGGATTTGTCGAGGAATTCGCAGACCCGGGCGTCGTTGCACCCGGTGGCCGGGTTGGTCCCCACCAGGGCATGGGTCCGACCACGGGGCCGGGAGCAGTCGAGGGCGCTGTAGACGATGCCCGGCTCTTCCGCCACGTTGAACCTCCAGGAGCAGTGCCCGGAGCCGGGAATCACGCCGTAGAAGTTGGGGTCGGATCCCACCAGATCCCCGTCGACCTCATGTATGGAGTCAGCGTGGCCGGCCTCACCCCTGGCCTGCGGGGCGGGGGTGGCCGTGGCGGCCAGCGGCGCGGCCTGAGCCGGCGTGGCGATGACCGCCACGAGGGCCATGACTGCGGCGGCGAGGCCGATGATGGGCCGGCGGGGGGAACGGGCGTCGAGCTGCAGGGCGTGATCTGGCACGGTGTCATCCACTCCTTGGGTGAGTGGCGGACAGGACAGCCGGGTTGGCCGACCTTCCGCCAAAAGCCGGGGACGGAACCAGATCGGCGCTGATCTGATAGGAGCGACGACCACGGCCTGGGGTTCTCGGGCCGGAACGCGGCGCCGTCGCTCCCGGGCATGCTGGCACGGCCCCGTATCGGCCGAATAGGGCCGAAAGTCCTGATGGGGGCCGGTGGAATCCGAGGAAAAGGAGCGGGTGCAGCCGTGACCCTGCACGACGGCGCACCCGCTCCCCGGGCTGCCGGTTCAGGCGGCGAGGTCGAGCGCGACGTCGTAGTCGTCCAACCAGGCGGCCGCCGTCAGGACGGGTCGGGCGGGCGCACGAGATCGATCCACGTCGCGGTCAGGTCGGCGACCCGCTCGGCGAAGGCGAGGATCGGCTCGAGGAGGGCGGCGTTCTCCTCCGCCAGCCGGCGGAGGGCAACGGCGGAGTCGGCGAGCTGTTCGGCCAGCACCCGGTGCTGTTCGGCCCAGGCCGCCATCATGTCGGCCATGCGGCGCTGCTCGTCGACGACGCGGCGCAGGGGTTCGACCGAGAGCTGCGGCAGGGCTCCGACGTGCTCGGCGTAGCGGGCGAGCACGTCCGGCCCCGGCACCGGTATCGGGCCGGTGAGCGTGACCGACCGCACGACCTCGGCCATCCGGCGGGAGAACTCGGCCAGCGGCTCAAGGGCCGCCGCCAGCCCATCCGGGCGCCCGCCGTGGGCCGGTTCGTCCTCCACGGTCGATTCATACCACGGCGGCCGGCGGCGGCCGGGCGGTTTGTCCGGCGGTGCAACCGGCCACACGACGCCGCGCCGGATGCCACAGGCCGGCGTCGGCGCCGACGCGCCAGCGCGGGCCGATCCGGGTCTGGAACACTGGGGCGATGCCGATGCGTGAGGACTGCGCCCATTACGAGTCCCGGAGCTATGACGACGGTGAGGTGGCCCGGTTCTGTACCCTCGACCTGGCGCCGGAGGCACCGTGGCGCTGCCCGGCCGACTGTCCCCGCTACGAGCGGATCCTGATCATCGGCTCCGACTTCGAGCGCGGCTCGCTCGGTCAGGTGCCGCCCGTGGAGGCCGAGCCGGCCGCCCCGGTCGGCGACATCGTCGACGTCCTGGCCGACGCCGAAGCGATCGTCGCCGACGCCGAGCCGGAGGTGATCCGGGAGATCGACGAGGAGCGCCGCCCCTGGTGGCGCCGCCTCCTGCGCCGCTCGGGCGGGGGCGGTGACGGCGACGACTTCCGTCTCAGCAGCCGCTGACGCCGGGTCCGGGGGCACCGACCCGGCCGGCGCGCCGGTGGCCCGGGGCCCTCTTCGAGGCCCGGTTCTCTATCCTGCTGCCGTGGGACTGGCCGAGGTGGAGGGCGTCGAGGCGCTGGCGGCACTGGTTGACCTTTCGCCCGACGCCATGGTGGTGGTCGCCGCCGACGGTCGGATGGTGGTGGTCAACAGCCTGACGGAGCAGCTCTTCGGGTATCCACCAGGGGAGCTGGTGGGCCAGCCGGTGGAACGGCTGGTTCCCGTCCGTGCCCACGACGCCCATGCCCGGGCCCGGGCGGCCTACTGCGGCGCTCCGGCGCGGCGTCCGATGGGATCGGGACTCGACCTCCGGGGCCGGCGCCGGGACGGCAGCGAGTTCCCGGCCGACATCTGCCTGAGCCCGGTACGGTCGCCGGCCGGGGTCCTGGTGGTGGCCGCCATCCGGAACGTGACCGACCGGCACCGGGCGGAGGAGACGTGGCAGCGGCTGGCGGCCATCGTCGAGTCGTCGGACGACGCCATCATCGCCAAGGACCTCGACGGGACCATCATCAGCTGGAACGGCGCCGCCGAACGGATCTACGGCTACGAGGCGGCCGAGGTCATCGGGCGGTCGGTGTCGATCCTCGCCCCGCCCGGCCGGGAGGACGACATCGACGGGCTGCTGGCCGCCGTGGCCCGGGGCGAGCCCGTCGACCACTACGAGACGGTCCGCCGGCGCAAGGACGGGGGGCTGATCGACGTGTCGGTCACGATCTCGCCGATCCGGGATCGGCACGGCGCCATCATCGGGGCGTCGACCATCGCCCGCGACGTCACCGAACGGCGCCAGCTGCACGCCCGCCGGGCGGAGTTCATCGCCAATGCCGCCCACGAACTGCGGACGCCGCTGGCGGCGGTGTCGGGGCTGGCCGAGCTGCTGGCCGACCACCTCCGGGAGATGTCGGAGGAGCGGCTCGACCAGTGCCTCGACACCCTGCGCCGCCAGGGCCGGCGAGCCGGCGCGCTGGTGACGAACCTGATCGAGCTCTCGCAGCTCGACCAGGACGCCGACATCGGGTCGCGCCTCGAGAGCGTCGACGTCGGGACCGTGGTGGCCCGGGCCCTCGAGCACACCGGGCCGCCGGACGGCTCCACCGTCACCGCCAAGGTGGCCCCGGGGCTGTCGGTGGCGGCCGACCCGGCGCGGCTCGAACAGGTGGTCGGCCACCTGCTGACCAACGCCTACCGGTACGGCGGGCCGGCGGTGGTCGTCGAGGCCGAGGAGGACGACCGGCACGTGGTCGTCACGATCAGCGACAACGGGCCCGGGGTCCCGCCCGAGGCCCAGCCCAGCCTGTTCGACCCCTTCACCCGCAGCGGGGCGGTGGCCCACCCCGACGCCTCCGGCATCGGGCTCGCCGTCTGCCGCCAGCTGATCCAGGCCCACGGCGGACGGATCTGGTACGAGGACGCTCCGGGGGGCGCCCGTTTCCGGTTCAGCCTGGTGCGGGCCGGCGTTCGAGGGCCGGGCTAGCGAGGCCTGGCCCGCCCCCGGCCGGCCGGTGGCGGGGGAGCGGCCAGGCCGAGGAGCTGCAGGGTGCGGTCCTCGATGGCGGCGGCGGTGAAATCCTCCCGGGGACGGAACCAGTTGGCCACCCAGATCGTCGTGCCGAGGATCAGGCGGGTGGTGAGCAGCGGGTCACCGGGCGAGAGGTCGCCGGCGCGGATGGCGTCGCCGACCGTCTTGATCCAGACCCGTTCGTAGTCGTCGGCCCAGCGGCGCCAGTCGTCGTAGACCGGCCGGGGCAGCTGGGAGCCGTCGAAGTAGACGAAGAAGTAGTCCCGCATGGCCACCGCCGCCTCGATCTGCACCCGGATCAGGCCGACGAGGCGGTCCCGGGGGGTGGTGCCCCGCGTCGCCGTGGCCTGGCGGGCGGCCCGGTCGAGCTCCCGGGTCATCCGCACGAAGTGCAGGCCGAGGAGGTGGGCCTTCGACGGGACCGTCCGGTACAGCGTCGCCCGCGACACCCCGAGCTCGGCGGCGGTGCGCTCGATCGTCACGGCGTCGATCCCGCCCTCGGCGAAGAGCCGCTCCACGGCGTCGACCACGGCGTCGGGCTCGATCGTCCGGGGCGGGCGCCCCCGCTTGCGGGGGGCGGGCGGGGCGACGTCGGAAACTTGAGGCATGCCGTCTCATTATATGGTTGAATATTTGAGACCCAAGGATTCAAAAAGCACGGGGGTTTGCCGTGGATCCAGGCACGCCGGCGCCGAGCCCGCCCGCCGAGCTGCGGGCGGCGCTGGAGGAGGCCCACCTCCCGACCCTGCTGATGGCCATGGCCACCGTGAGCGGCGATGACGGGTGGCTGCGGGAGGAGTGGCGGCCGGCCGCCCCCCGGGGGGCGGCGGAGGACGACACCGGCGGCCTCCCGCCCGCCGTCCAGGCCGAGATCCGGGCCGCCGCCTTCGAGCTGATCCTGGCCTGGCGGGCGGGCAAGCCGCCGGCCCCGCCGCCGCCGCCCGACCGGCTGGTGGAGATGCTGGAGATCTCCCTCGGCCCCGGCAACCGGCTGCCGCCGGAGATCGGCCCGCTGCTGGCCGAGGAGCTCGGCACCGCGGCGCGCGACGTCGTGATCCCGGCCCCCCCGCCGCCCGGCGAGTTCCGGGTGGCCGTGATCGGCGGCGGATTCGGCGGGCTGTGCGCCGGCATCAAGCTGGCCCGGGCCGGTATCGAGTTCACGATCGTCGACAAGAACGACGCCGTCGGGGGGACCTGGCTGGAGAACACCTATCCGGGCTGCGGCGTCGACACCCCGAGCCACCTCTACTCGTTCTCCTTCGCCCAGCGGCCGGACTGGCCCCGCTACTTCGCCCAGCGCGCCGAGCTCCACGCCTACCTCGTCGACCTCGCCGACCGCTACGCCCTCGGGCCGTCGCTGCGCCTCGGGCGGGAGGTGGAGTCCGCCGTCTGGGACGACCGCCGCCACCGCTGGGACCTCACCCTGCGGGCGGGCGACGGCCGCCGGGAGCGGCTCTGCGCCAACGTCGTGATCAGCGCCACCGGGTACCTCAACCGGCCCACCTATCCCGACATCGAGGGGCTGGCCGACTTCGCCGGCCCCTGCCTGCACACCGCCCGCTGGCGCCCCGACGTCGACATCGCCGGAAAGCGCGTCGCCGTCCTCGGCACCGGGGCCAGCGCCATGCAGCTCGTCCCGGCCATCGCCGGCGTCGCCCGGCGGGTCATCGTCTTCCAGCGCTCGCCGCAGTGGGGGCTGCCCAACCCCAACCAGCCCCGCACCGTCAGCCCGGCCACGCAGCTGCTCATGCGGGACGTGCCGTTCTACCTCGGCTGGTACCGGCTCCGGCTGGTGTGGAACTTCGGCGACCGGCTCTTCCCGGCGCTGCAGATCGATCCCGACTGGCCCCATCCCGAACGGGCGGTCAACGCCGTCAACGACCGCCACCGCCAGTTCCTGACGAAGTACATCCTCGCCGAGCTCGGGTCGCGCTCCGATCTCGCCGGGAAGTGCGTGCCGACCTACCCGCCCTACGGCAAGCGGCCGCTGCTCGACGCCGGCTGGTTCCGGACCGTGGCCCGCCCTGACGTGGACCTCGTCACCGACCCCGTCGTCCGGGTCACCCCCGCCGGGGTCGTCACCGCCACCGGCGAGGAGATCCCGGCCGACGTCCTCGTGCTGGCCACCGGCTTCCAGAACCTCAACCTGCTGGCCCCCATCGAGGTGCGGGGCCGGTCGGGCCGGACGCTGCGGGAGACGTGGGGGGAGGACGACGCCACCGCCCACCTCGGCATCACCGTCCCCGACTTCCCGAACTTCTTCATGCTGCTCGGGCCCAACACCATCGCCGGCCACGGCGGCAGCGCGGCGCTGGGCATCGAGATGGAGGTCCGCTACATCATGGGGATGATCGCCCGCATGGTGGGGGAGGGCATCGTCTCGGTGGAGTGCCGCAAGGACGTGCACGACGCGTACGTCGCCCGCCTCGACGAGGCGCTCAGCCACACCATCTGGGCCCACCGGGGGATGACGACGTACTACCGCAACCGCCGGGGCCGGGTGGTGAGCACCATGCCCTGGACCAACGCCGAGTTCTGGCACATGACCCGAGAGCCCGACCTCGACGAGTTCCACGTCGAACGGCGGGTGGGCGCGGCACCCCCGTGAGCTGGGGGGCGGCAGAGGGCACCTCGGTGGAGGTCGAGGCCGGCGTCCGCCTCCACGTGGCCGCCACCGGCCCGGCCGGCGGACAGCGGCCGCCCGTCGTGCTCCTGGCGGGCCTCGGGCTCGACCACGAATCCTGGGCCGGCCCGGCGGCGGCGCTGGCCGGCCGGGGCCACCGCGTCATCGGCGTCGACCTGCGGGGGACGGGCCGGTCCGACGCCCCGACCGGCGGCTACACGCTCGACCGCCTGGCCGCCGACGTCGCCGCCGTGCTCGACCGGCTCGACCTGGCGGCCACCGTCCTGGTCGGCCATTCCTTCGGCGCACAGGTCGCCCTCCTCCTGGCCGCCACCGCGCCCGGCCGGTTGAGCGGGCTGGCGCTGGTTTCGTCGAACGGCGTCCGGGCCAGCCGCAGCGCCGGATTCCCGTTCGGCGCCGACCCCGACCGCCTGGAACGGGCCCTGGTCCGGGCCGAGCTGGCCGACCGGACGGCGGCCCGGTGCCAGAACGTCCGGGCCGGCTTCCCGGCCGGCGCCGAACCGGACCCCGGGCTGGTCGACCGGCTGGTCGCCTGGCAGCTGCGCATGCCGCCGTGGGCCGCCGTGGCCTGCCTGCGCACCTACCTCCACGCCGACCTCACCGCCGCGCTGGCGGCGGTGAAGCTGCCCGTCCTGCAGATTCTGGGCCGCCACGACCCCGTGACCGCCGTCGACGGCGGGCCGTGGGTCCAGGACCGGCTGGCCGACGGCCGCCTCGTGGTCCTCGACTGCGGGCACTATCCGATGTTCGAGCTTCCCGGGCCGCTGGCGGCGCGGCTCTCGGAGTTCGCCGCCGGCGCCGGCGACGGCGACGGCGGGAGTTACGGCCGCATGTAGCTGCCGCCGCAGACGCTGATGGTCTCGCCGGTGACCGAGCGGCTGGCGTCGGAGGCCAGGAACAGCACGGCGTCGGCGATGTCGTCGGGCGTGGCCGGCCGGCCGAGGGGGATCTCGGCCTCCATGGCGGCGAGGTGCTCCGCCGGGATCAGCTTGGCCAGGAAGGGGTTCGGGGTGAGGCCGGGGGCCACGCAGTTGACCCGTACCTGGTGGGGCGCCGCCTGGTGGGCGGTGGAGCGGCTGAGCGCCAGCACGCCGGCCTTGGCGGCGTGGTAGGCGGTGTTGCCCGGCGTGCGGCTCGTCCAGGCCTCGATGGAGGCGATGTTGACGATCGACCCCGACCGCCGCTCGATCATGTGGGGGAGGACGGCCCGCATGGTGAAGAAGTGGCCGGTCAGGCAGACGTCGACCACCCGGCGCCAGGAGTCGGTCGTGGTCTCCCACAGCAGGGCCGGCTCCGACGTGCCGGCGTTGTTGACGAGGACGTCGAGGCGGCCGAACCGGCGCAGCACCTCGGCCACGACGGCATCGACGTGGTGCTCGTCGGTCACGTCGAGCGCCAGCCCGACCACCCGCCGGCCCGTCCCGGCGGCGATGGCCTCCGCCGCCGTGGCGGTCCGGTCGGCGGCCAGGTCGGTGAGCACGACGTCGGCGCCCGCCTCGGCCAGACGGCGGGCGGTGGCCCGGCCGATCCCGGCCCCGGCCGCGGCCGTCACGAGGGCCACCCGGCCGGTCAGGTCCAGTGCGGCAGGCACGCCGACATCCTAAATCCTGCGCGCAGGATCCAGGAACCGTTGACGGCCCCCGGTGGCCGTCTTAAATTGAGACGCGATGCTCCAAAATCGGTTCGCGCCCGGCCCGGCCCGGAGCTGAGCATGCCCCGGGCGGCGGTGTGCACCGCGCTGGGCCGACCGCTGCAGGTCGTCGACCTCCGCCTCGACCCGCCGCGCCCCGGGGAGATCGCCGTGCGGCTGGCGGCCTCGGGTCTGTGCGCCTCCGACGTCTCGGTCCTCCGGGGCGACCTCCCCGGGCCCCGGCCGATCGTGCTGGGCCACGAGGGCGCCGGCGTCGTGACCGCGGTCGGGGACGGCGTGACCACCGTCGAGCCCGGCGACCATGTGGTGGTCACGGCCATGCCGCAGTGCGGTGCCTGCCGGCGGTGCCGGCGGGGCCAGCCGAGCCTGTGCGAGGTGGCCGACGGCGTGCTCTTCTCCGGCGCGCTGCGGGACGGCACGCCCCGCTTCTCGACCGCCGCCGGCGAGCCGGTGGCCCAGATGGTGGCGGCCGGCACGTTCGCCGAAGCGGTGGTGGTATCGGCCATCTCGGCGGTGCGGATCCCGGCCGGCATCCCCCCCGGTCCGGCCGCGCTGCTCGGCTGCGGCGTCCTCACCGGCTACGGGGCGGCCGTCAACGCCGCCTCCATCGGGCCGGGCCGCACCGTCTGCGTCATCGGCTGCGGCACCGTCGGCCTGGCGGCGGTGCAGGGCGCCCGCCTGGCCGGCGCCGACGAGATCATCGCCGTCGACGTGGTGGCGGCCAAGCGGGACCTGGCGCTGGCAGTCGGGGCCACCGCCGCCCTCCCGGCCGGCGACGACGTCGTCGAGCAGGTCCGCAAGGCCACCGGGGGGCGGGGCGTCGACGTCGCCCTGGAGTGCGCCGGGGTCCAGGTGACGGTCAACCAGGCCATCGCCGCCACCGCCAAGGGCGGTGAGGTGGTCTTCGCCGGCGCCGGCGGGCCCGACGTCCGCGTCGACGTCCCCCAGTTCCGGGGTCTCGTCGGCTGCGCCAAGACGTTCCGGGGCGTGCTGTTCGGGGCGGCCGACATCCAGCGCGACGTCCCCCGCATCGTCGACGCCTACCGGGACGGGCGTTTCGAGCTCGACCGGCTCGTCACCCGCACCTACCGGCTGGAGGCGATCAACGAGGCGCTGGCGGCGCTCGGCGGCCCCGACGTCGTCTCGGCCGTGGTGGACCTCGCATGACCGGGGCGGCCCTCCGGGCGCTCGACGCCGGCGACCTGTGCGAGGCGTTCGCCCGGACCGTGGCGGAGCGGAGCGACGAGACGGCCCTGCGGTCGTCGGACGGGGCGACGTCCCTGACCTGGCGGGCGTTCGACCAGCGGCTCCGGGCGGCGGCCGGGGGCCTGGCCGACCTCGGTGTCGGGCCCGGCGGCACCGTGGCCCTCCTGCTCACCAACCGGCCGGAGGCGGCCGTCGTCGACATGGCGGCGCTCCACCTCGGGGCGGTCCCGGTCTCGCTCTACAACACGTCGCCGGTGGGGCAGCTGGCCTTCCTCCTCGCCGATTCCCGGGCCGACGTCGTGGTCACCGAGCGGGCCTTCGCCGCTCGGGCCGGCGCGGCGCTGGCCGCCCGGGCCGGCGCCGGCCACGCCAGACCCCGGCTCGTGGTCGTCGACGGCGACCGGGACGGCGACGGCGCCGGACCCGTCAAGGTCGAAGCCGACATCGCCTCCTTCGACGCCCTCTGCGCCCGGGGCCGCCCGCTGGGGCCGGGGACCCGGCCGGCGCTCAGCCCGGCCGACGTCGTCACCGTCGTCTACACCTCCGGCACCACCGGGGAGCCCAAGGGCGCCGAGCTGACCCACCGCAACATCCTGGAGCAGATCCGGGGCCTGCACGCCCTCGGCCGCCTGCCGGGCGGTGGCCGGGTCCTGTCGTACCTGCCCTTCGCCCACCTCGGCGACCGCCTCTGCGCCTACTACATGCCGCTGGTGACCGGCGCCTGCATCACCTACCACCCCGATCCCCGCACCGCCACCGCCGTCCTCCCCGCCGTCCAGCCGACGCTGTTCATGGCCGTCCCCAAGGTCTGGCAACGCATCCAGGCCGGGGCCCGGGCCGTCATCGCCGGATGGCCGGAGGCGGAGCGGCGCGACGTCGAGGAGGCGGCGGCCGCCGGCCGTCGCAGCGGCGCCCCCCGCCTTGCGGCGTTGCGCTCGGCGCTGGGCCTCGCCGCCGGCCGGCTGCTCTTCACCGGGGCGGCGCCCCTGCCCCCCGAGACGCTGCGCTTCTTCACCGCCATCGGCGTAGACCTCTGCGAGTGCTACGGGCAAAGCGAGACGGCGGGCATCATCCTCTGCAACCCGGCCGACCGGCCCCGGCCGCTGACCAACGGCCTGCCCCTGCCCGGCGTGGACGTCCGCCTCGCCGCCGACGGCGAGCTGCTGGTGAAAGGGCCGATGGTCATGGCCGGGTACCGGGGGAGACCCGACCTCACCGCCGCCGCCTTCGACGCCGGCGGCTGGCTGCGGACGGGCGACCTCTTCACCACCGACGAGGCCGGGTACTACCGCATCGTCGACCGCAAGAAGGAGATCATCGTCACCTCGGCCGGCAAGAACGTCGCCCCCGTCCTGGTGGAGAACACGCTGGCCGCCGCCAGCCCGCTGGTCGGCTCCGCCGTCTGCCTCGGCGACGGCCGCCCCTACTGCACCGCCCTGGTGGCGCTCGACCCCGAGGCCGCCGCCGCCCTGACCGGCGACACCGACCCGGCCGCCAACGCCCGCCATCCCGCCGTGGTCGACGCCCTCCGGGCGGCCGTCCGGCGGGCCAACACCGAGCTCAACGACGCCGAACGGATCCGTCGCTTCGCCATCGTCGGCGAGACGTGGCTCCCCGGCGGCGACGAGCTCACGCCGACGACGAAGTTGAAGCGCAAACCCATTGCCGCTAAACACGCTGCGCTGATCGAGGCGCTCTACGGAGAAGGGGAACCCGATGCCGTTCATCGACCGTGACGGAAACCGCATCTACTACGAGGACTCCGGAGGAGACGGCCCCGCCATCCTGTTCTCCCACGGCGCCTTCCTCGACCACACGATCTGGGAGCCCGTCGTCGAACGGCTGGCGCCGGCCTGTCGCTGCATCACCTGGGACGCCCGGGGCCACGGCATGTCGGAAGCCAACGGCCCGTTCGACTACTGGGACCTGGCCGGCGACACCACGGCCATCCTCGATGCCGCCGGCGTGGACTCCGCCGTGCTGGTCGGCATGTCGCAGGGCGGCTGGCTGACGCAGCGGGCGGCCATCGCCAGCCCGCAGCGCGTCCGGGCGGTGGTGCTCACCGGCACGTCGCTGCACCTGCTGTCCCCCGAGGAGCAGGCCGGCTACAGCCAGCTGGCCCAGGCCTGGGTGGCCATGGGCCCGGTCGGGGAGATCGGCGACACCGTCCTCAACATCCAGTTCCTCCCGACGGGCTATGACGGCCGCCGCTACCTGGAGAAGTGGCGGTCGCGGCCGCCGGCCCAGTGGACCGAGGTGTGGAACACGGTGCTCGGCCGGGACGACATCGACGGCCGCTTCGGCGAGATCAAGTGCCCGGCCCTGTTCATCCAGGGCACCGGCGACGGGATCTTCTCCGTGGCCATGGCCGAGGAGATGAGCTCGCTCCTGCCCGACAGCCGCGGCGTCATCCCGATCGAGGGCGGGCCGCACTGCATCTCGCTCACCTTCCCGGAGGAGATGAGCGCCGCCATCCGGGAGTTCGTCACCGGGCTCGGCTGACGGGAGGGCAGCCATGAAGGTCAGCGTCTTCGCCATGCCGACGATCCCGGCCACGATCGAGGAGCGCCGGCGGCTGCGGCCCATCGGCCGCAACACCGAGCGGTACCAGATGATGCTCGACGAGCTGCGCCAGATCGCCGTCCTGGCCGACGAGCTGGGCTACGACGCCTTCTCCACCACCGAGCACCACCTGCACTCCGAGGGGGGCGAGGCCATGCCCGACCCCCTGATGCTCTACGCCGACCTGGCCGCCCGCACCGAGCGGATCCACTTCTACCCCATGTCGATCGTCGCCTCGGCCGACGACCCGATCCGCATCTCCGAGCGCATCGCCCTCCTCGACCAGCTGACGCGGGGCCGGGTCGGCGTGTGCTTCGCCCGGGGCTACCAGAAGCGCTGGATCGACATCCTGTCCCAGGGCCGGGGGGCCACGTCGCTGATCGACCCCGACTCCGACGTCCGCAACCGGGAGATCTACGACGAGCACGTCGAGGTGATCTGCAAGTCGTGGACGGAGGACTCCTGGGACCACGACGGCGTCCACTACCAGGTGCCGTTCCCGTTCAAGCAGGGGATCGCCGGCTTCGGCGGGATCAGCTGGACCCGGGAGTTCGGCTCCGACGACGAGGTCGACGAGGACGGCGTCATCCGCAAGGTCGGCGTGACGCCCCCGCCCTACCAGCGGCCCTACCCCGAGGTCTGGGTGCCGTTCACCGTGTCGCCGTCGACCATGATGAACGCCGCTCGCAACGGCTTCTCCTGCCTGGCCGTCGAGGGGCGCCCGGCCGCCTTCCGGGCCCACGCCGTGGCCTACCGGGCGGAAGCCGCCCGCTACGGCCGTTCCTTCCGGCTCGGCGAGCGCTTCGGTGCCACCCGGTCGGTCTGTCTCGGCGAGACCCGGGAGGAGGCCTTCGACCTGGCCGTGCGGACGGCGGCCTTCGAGTGGCACCACTACTTCAACAAGTTCGGCTTCGCCGAGATGTGGCGCACCGCCGACGACGACCCCGGCCGCCCGGTGGCCTTCGCCGACGAGGCGGCGCTGGCCCGCCGCCTGATCGAGGTCGGCCAGCTGCTGTGCGGCACGCCCGACGACGTCCGCCGCCAGATGGAGGACCTCCACCGCTGCCATCCCGGCGACGGCGAGGAGCCCGGCCGGCTCGACTGGCTGGTGTGGCAGTTCTTCCAGCAGGGCACGACCCCGCTCGAGGTGCAGCGCCGCCAGCTCGAGCTCTTCGCCGAGCACGTCCTCCCGGCGGTGCGTTAGCGGCGGGGCGGGGGCGCCGGGTCGTCGTCGGGCTGGACAAAGGAGGCGTTGTCGAGAACCGCGCCCCAGAGCAGGACCTTGGGGTGCAGCCGGATGACGGCGGATAGCACGCCCGAGCTGAGCAGGTCGAGGTCGTAGAGGCAGGCGACCACCAGCGACCGGCCGGCGAGGAACCGGTTGAGCTCCGACTCGTAGAGCAGCAACTCATCCAGGCTCGTGAGGTCGCGGCTCGCCCAGCGGGCGTCGCCGGCGACCCGGGCGAAGCTCGAGCCCCTCTCGTTCCAGAACTCCAGCACGTCGTCACAGGAGAATTTCCCGCCCCGGAGATAGACGCTTGTGTGGGGCAGGACGTCGACCTCTTCGAGCCGCAGCCCGGCCCGCACCGCGTCGGCCTCGCTCTCGTCGACCACGCAGAGGCAGCGCTTCCCGTCCCCGACGCCGGCGGCCAGGTAGGAGCCGAGGATCTCCTCCCGTTCCCTGCTTCCCCGGTAGAAGGCGCAGAGGTGCGTCCCGGGCGCGAGCGGTTCCATGCCCATCGAATCCACTGTGGCGAGCCGGTCCCGCCGCCGGCATCACGCGATCACGTAGTTCCGGTCACTTCTCCGGGTCGGGGACGACGGCGGTGGCCACCAGCTCGACCAGGGCGGCGGCGTCGTAGAGGCGGGCCACGCCGAAGAGGGCCATCGGCGGGTAGTGGGGGCCGAAGACGGCCCGGTAGGCGGCCCCGATGGCCCGGGAGTCGGCCCGGTAGCCGTCGACGTCGGTGGTGAAGATGTGCAGTTGCACGACGTCCGCCGGGGTGGCCCCGGCGGCGGCCAGGGCGGCGGACACGTTGGCGGCGGCGGCGGCGAACTGCTCGGCCAGCGTCTCGCCGGCCAGGCGGCCGTCGGCCTGATGGGCCGTCTGGCCGGCCACGAAGACGAGGCGGCCGGGGGCGGCGACGGCGACATGGGAGAAGCCGACCGGCGGCGCCATCCCCTCCGGATTGAGGAACGAGTGGGCGGCCACGCTCACCGGCCCGTCCAGGCCGGAGGCCGCTTCTCGGCCTGGGCCTTGAAGAACTCGGCGTGGTCGGCCGAGCGCATGAGGTAGGCCTGCGTCCACGCCTCCAGCTCGATGGCCGACTGGAGGCTCATGTCGGCCTCCCGGGTGAGCAGCAGCTTGGTGGCGGCGTAGGCGAACGTCGGGCCGTCGGCCAGGCGGCGGGCCAGCGCCGCCGTCTCGCCGTCCAGGGCGTCGTCGTCGACGACCCGGTTGGCCAGGCCGAAGGCCAGGGCGTCGTCGGCCGTCACCTTGTCGCCCAGCATCAGGATCTCGGTGGCCCGGCCCGTCCCCACGATGCGGGGGAGGAGCCAGGCGCAGCCCATGTCGGCGCCGGCCAGCCCGACCGAGCTGAACAGGAAGCGGAACGACGCCCGCCGGGCCAGGATCCGGAAGTCGGCGGCCAGGGCGATCACCGCCCCGGCGCCGGCGGCGACGCCGTTGAGGGCGGCGACGATCGGCTTGGGGCATTCCCGCATGCGCTGCACCACGGCACCCGTCATGCGGGTGAACTCCAGGACGTCGCGCTGGTCCCCGCCCTCGAGCAGCCGCCCGATGATGTCCTCGACGTCGCCCCCGGAGCAGAACCCCCGCCCCTCCCCCCGGACCACCACCACCGCCACGTCGTCGCGGTGCTCGAGCTCGGTGAAGAGGTCGCGCAGGTCGGCGTAGACGTCGAGGGTCAGGGCGTTGAGCCGGTCGGGCCGGTCGAAGGTCACGGTGGCCACGCCGTCGGCGACGGCGAAGCGGAAATGCCGCCACTGCTCGGTGAGGGCGGCGGAGGCGCGGTAGGTCACGGCAGGGCTCCTCGCTGGTAGCGACCGGGATCGAGCCGGCACAGGTCGGCCCGGCCGCCGGCCAGGATCGTGTTGACTTCGTCGAGGCGGGTGATGTGGCCGCCGACGACGGCCGCCACTCCCGCCTCGTTGCGGACCCGGTCGGCCAGGCCGGCGTTGAACAGCCGGCGGTAGTCGGCGCCGGCCTCGGGCACGGTGTGCCCGGCGGCGACGTCGATCAGACCGGCGCCGGCCCCGGCCAGCCGCCGGGCCAGCGCCACGCCGTCGCCGGCGGTCAGGCCGCCGGCCAAGCGGTCGTCGCACACCAGCCGCACCGCCAGCGGGCGCCCGGCCGGCCAGGCCGCCCGGACGGCGGCCAGGACCTCGAGGGGGTAGGCGGCCCGGGCCTCCAGGCCGTCGGCCCCCTCGGCGGCGGCGGCGGTGGAGTCGGAGACGGGGTTGGTGAGCGGGGAGAGGAACGAGGCCAGCAGGTATCCGTCGGCCATGTCGAGCACCAGGACGTCGACGCCGGCGTCGGCCGCCCGCCGGGCGGCATCCCCGTAGGCCGCTCGCACCGCGTCCCTCGCCCCGGGACCCATGGCCTCGGGACGGCGGGAGCGGGCCGTGTAGGGCAGCGGCGCCGGGGCGAGCAGCCGCCAGCCCCCGGCGGGGAGCGGCCGGTCCAGCCCCCGGCCCCGGGGCAGCGTGGCCCCCCGCCGCCCGGCGTGCGTCAGGCGCAGCGCCAGCTTCGAGCCGGCTTCGTGCACCCGGGCCGCCAGCTTGGCCCAGGCCTCGGCGTGCTCGTCGGTCCACAGCCCGGGCGACCCGATCGTCACCCGCCCGTCGGCGGTGGGGGCCACCTCCTCGGTCACCACCAGGCCGGCGCCGGTGGCCGCGGCGGCGTCGAGGGCGGCGGCGTGGGCCTCGCCGGCCAGCCCGTCCACCGCCTCGTCGAGCGTCCCCGACGCCACCACCACCCGGTTGGCCAGGGTGCAACCGGCCGCCAGCGGCAACGGCGTGAACAGCGGGGCGGGGACGACGAGGCGGCCGGGACCGGCGGCGGCGAAGCGGCGGTCGACGCGGTTGACCAGCACCGGGTCGCGGGCGGTGAGGTTCAGGTGGCCGATGCGCCCGCTGCGGGTCAGCAGGTTGAAGGCGAACGGCTCGGCGGCGAAGCCGAGGTAGCGGCTGACGGATTCGAAGTACCGGGCGGAGTCGGTGGCCACCTCCTGGAACCGCTCCACGACGGGCTGGCGGTCACCCTCGTAGGCGGCCAGGGCCGCGGCCCGGTCGCCCGGGGCGGCGACGAAGGCCTTGGCCAGGGCGATGGCGTCGTCGAGGGCCAGGCGGGTGCCCGACCCGATCGAGAAGTGGGCGGTGTGGGCGGCGTCGCCGGCCAGGACGACGTCCTGGTCGCCCACCCGGCAGTGCCAGGCCCGGTTGCGGACGGTGACGAAGGTGCGCCAGACCGACTCGTTCGACAGCAGCCGGTGCCCGCCGAGGTAGGGCTCGAACAGCGACTGGCAGAAGGCCAGGCTGTCGGCCTCGCCCATCGTGTCGAGCCCCGCCGAGCGCCAGGCGGCCTCGGAGCACTCGACGATGAACGTGCTGCGGTGGGCGTCGTAGGGATAGGAGTGGACCTGGAAGAGCCCCTGCGGCGTCGGCGAGAAGATGAACGTGAACACCGGCAGGGCCAGGTCGGCGCCGAACCACACGTACTTGCTGGCCGTCGGCGTGAAGGTGGTGCCGAACTGGCCGGCGAAGGCGGAGCGCAGCACCGACCGCACCCCGTCGGCCGCCACCACCAGGTCGCAACCGGCGAAGGGCGCCAGCGGGTCGTCGGCCGGCACCTCCACCGAGAAGGCGACGTCGGCCCCCAGTACCGCCGCCCGCTCGGCCAGCAGCCGCAGCAGCGTGGTGCGGGCGATGGCGGCGAAGCCGTGGCCGGTGGAGCGGATCCGTTCGCCGGCGTAGTGGATGTCGATCGAGCTCCACCGCACCAGGGCGGCGTCGATCTGGAGGTAGGTCTCGTAGTCGGCGTCGCGCAGCTCGGCCAGCGACTCGTCGGAGAACACCACGCCCCAGCCGTAGGTGACGCCCGGCGGATTGCGCTCCCGGACCAGTACCTCGTGGCCGGCCCGGCGCAGCAGCACGGCCAGGTACAGCCCGGCCGGTCCGCCGCCGCAGATGCCGACCCTCATGCCAGCGCGTCGGCCAGGCGGTCGAGCTCCGACGGGTCCGAGGTGGCCGGGAGCAACACGAGCTCGTCGCAGCCCGCTTCGGCGTAGCCCGCCACCTGCTCCCGCACCGCTTTCGGCGAATCGAGCAGGCCGGCCGCCACCCGCTCGGCGAAGGGACCGGTGAAGGCGTAGTAGTGCCGCAGGTAGGCGGCGCCGGCCTCGGGGTCGGCCAGCGAGAAGTACGACTGGCCCCACAGCTGCGGAGCGCCGGGGCGGCCGGCGTCGACCCAGGCCGCCCGGGCTCGGTCGGCGGCGCCGGCGAAGGCCCGGGGCGGGCCGCCGCCGTGGACGTAGCCGTCGCCGTAGCGGGCGGCCCGCAGGAAGGCCGCACCGCTCCCGCCCCCGACCAGGAGCGCGGGCCCGCCGGGGCGGGCGGGCCGGGGGCCGACCGTCGTGCCGTCCCAGATGTCGCGCATCGCCGCCAGCTCGTCGGACAGGGCCCGGCCCCGCCCCCGCCAGGCGGCCCCGGCGGCGTCGTAGTCGTCGGGCCGGGCCCCGAGCGACACGCCGAGCGTGAGCCGCCCGCCGGACAGGGCGTCGAGCGACGCCGCCTGGGCCGCCAGCACCGCCGCCGGCCGCACCGGCCCGATGATGATCATCGTCACCAGCCGGACCCGTTCGGTGACCGCCGCCGCCGCCGCCAGCGCCACCAGCGGATCGGTGCAGTCGTAGACCAGCCGGTCGGTGACGCCGAGGCTGGCGAAGGGCCCGGCCTCGGCCCGGCGGGCCCAGTCGACCAGCTCCGGGCCCCGGTGGGCGGCCCCGAGGGGCGGCGTGCTGGTCGGCAGCCCGACCCCGATCCGCATGGCCGCATGCTGCCACGCCGGGAAGCTCCGCCGGAGCGACCGGGTTTGTCTAGCCTCCGGAAACCATGGACGACGCCGAGATCCGCCGCCTGGCCCGGGAGGTGTTCGCCCCGCTGGCGGCGGCGGGGGAGCGGGGCCGGGTCAACCGGGCGCTGGTCCGGGCGCTGGGCGACACCGGGCTGCTCGGCCGGCTGTTCCCCACGCCGCTCGGGGGGACGGGCGGCGACGGCGTGTCGGCCACCGAGCTGTGCCGGCTGCGGGAGGGGCTGGCCCGGGAGTGCACCGAGGCCGAGACGGCGCTGGCCCTCCAGGGCCTGGGGACGTACCCGGTGGTCCAGTCGGGGTCGGCCGAACTCGCCGCCCGCCACGTGCCGGCGGTGGCCCGGGGCGAGGCGGTGGCGGCCTTCGCCCTGTCGGAGCCGGGGGCCGGGAGCGACGCCGCCGCCCTGACGCTGGCCGCCGAATCGGACGGCGCCGGCTGGCGCCTGTCGGGGGAGAAGATCTGGATCTCCAACGCCCCCGACGCCGACCTCTACACCGTCTTCGCCCGGACCGGCCCGCCGGGCAGCGGGGCCCGGGGCGTCACCGCCTTCGTGGTGGCCGGCGGCGCCGCCGGGCTGTCGGGCGAGCCGATCGACATGCTGGCCCCCCACGCCGTCGGCCGGCTGGTCTTCGACGGCGTGGCCGTCGGGCCCGGCGACGTCCTCGGCGACGTGGGGGCGGGGTTCCGGGTGGCCATGCGGACCCTCGACCTCTTCCGGCCCAGCGTCGGTGCCTTCGCGGTGGGAATGGCCGAGGCGGCGCTGGACCACGCCGTGGCCCACGCCCGGGAGCGCCGGGCCTTCGGCCGCCCCATCGCCGACTTCCAGGCGGTGTCCCACGCCCTGGCCGACATGGCCACCCGCACCCGGGCCGCCCGCCTGCTCGTCTACGACGCCGCCCGGGCCTACGACGAGGGGCGCACCGCCGACATCACCCGGCTGGCGGCCATGGCCAAGCTCTACGCCACCGAGACGGCGCAGGCGGTGGTCGACGGCGCCGTCCAGATCCTCGGCGCCCGGGCGCTGGTGGCCGGCCACCCCCTCGAGCACCTCTACCGGGAGGTGCGGGCCCCCCGCATCTACGAGGGCACCTCCGAGATCCAGCGGACCATCATCGCCCGGGCCCTCCTCCGTCCGGAGCGCGACGGTTCGTGACCGCCCGGATCGTCGCCGTCCCCGGCCCGGGCCTCGACGGCGGCGACGCCGTGCGGTGGGGCGCCGAGGCCGGCCTCGACGTCGAGGTCCGGCCCGGGCCGCCGGCGCTCGTCCTCCTCGACCTGACCGGGGCGGGCCCGGACGTCACCGGCGTCCTCCTCGGGCCGGGACCCGGCGCCCTCGACGACCCGTCCCTGGCCGCCGCCGTGGCCGCCGCCGCCGGCCCGGTGGTGGCCGTCGAACCGGGCAACCTCCGCAAGACGGGGCCCGCCCCGGAGGACACCGCCTTCACCGCCGCCGGCGGGCGCGTCCTCTACGGGCGGGGCGCCGACACCGGCCGCCACGGCGTGCTGTTCCTGGCCCGCCGCCGGCACCGGCGCCCCGACACGCTGGCCTACGGCGCCGGACCCGACCAGGCGGGCGACCTCTGGCTGCCGGCCGGGGCCGGGCCCCACCCGGTGGTGCTCCTGCTCCACGGCGGGTTCTGGTACCACGCCTGGGAGCGGGATCTGATGGACGGGCTGGCGCTCGACCTGGCCGGGCGGGGCCTGGCCGCCTGGAACGTCGAGTACCGCCGGGTCGGCGCCGGCGGCGGGTGGCCGGCCCCGGCGGAGGACGCCGGCCGCGCCATCGAGCACCTGCTGGCGCTGGCGCCCGTCTACCACCTCGACCTGGCCCGGGTGGTGGTGCTCGGCCACTCGGCCGGCGCCCAGCTGGGCCTGTGGCTGGCGGCCCGGGGCCGGCGGGCGGAGGTCCACCCGGCCCTGGCGGTGGGGCTGGCCACGATCGCCGACCTGGCCGCCGCCCGCCACGACCGCATCGGGGGCGGGTCGGTGGACCGACTCCTCGACGGCGCCGCCGCCGGGCCCGACGGTGCCCTGGCCGACGCCTCGCCGATCGCCCGCCTGCCCCTCGGCGTGGCCCAGCTGCTGGCCCGGGCGGACGACGACGCCGTCGTCCCGCCGGCCCAGACCGACCGCTACGCCGCCGCCGCCACCGCCGCCGGCGACGACGTCACCGTCCTGCGCCTGGAACGGGGCGGCCACTTCGACCTCATCGACCCGGCCACGGCGGCGTGGTCGTCCGTCGCCGCCGAACTGGGCCGGCGGCTGGAGAAGCTCAGGACCAGGCCCGGACGAATGCCTCCGACAGGCCCCACCAGCCGAGGTTCGTGAGCCGGCCCTGGTCGTCGATGACATCGAGCTCCTGCCAGCGCTCCACCACCGGCTCGAAGACCTTGCCGAGCGCGTCGACGTCGCCCCCCTCGGCCTCGGCCACGTAGGAGGCCAGAGCCGGGGCGTCGGCCTGCGTGCGGGGGCCCCACAGGGTGAGGGCGGCCACGGTGCACAGCCAGCCCGACACGTCGAGGCCCTCGACCTCGTCGGTCACGGCCGCCACCCGGGCCAGCCACGTGTCCTCGTCGTCGGACAGCGGCGGCTTGGGGCGGGCGCCCACTTCGGTCATGATCCCCTTGAGGACCTCGGCCGCTTCATCGAGCCCTTCCCGCTCCAGACCCATTGGCACCTTCCTCCCCGACGGTGGCGCGCCCACAGTAGAGCGGCCGGGCCGGGGCGCCGCGCCGCTCACCAGCGCGATCCCCGCCGTGGGGGAGAGGGACCCTTTTGAATAACTTGAAACCAAACGTTGGGACGAACTGCCCGTTGTGTCCCGTTTTGAGCGGTTCCTCCCACTCGCCCAAGCGCCCCACATGGGGCAGAATCGGCAACCGTGGGAGAAACGACGCAAGCGCACCGCCGGCCGCCGTCACCTCGCCCGGTGCAACCGGGCAGGCCGATGCAGCCGTCGCTCCGCTTTCTCGTCCGGCGGGTGGCGCGGTCGCGCCGGGCGCCGGGCGCCCGCTAGAGAGACGGAAGTCGAGGGCCCCCTCGTGGCGGGGGCCCACCAGGCGAACTAGGCGCCGAGCTCTTCGACCTGCGCCAGGAAACGACGGATCTCCGACGCCCGGAAGCGGCGGTGGCCGCCGAGGGTGCGAACGGCCGAGATCTTGCCCGCCCGCGCCCAGCGCGTGACGGTCTTGGGGTTGACCTTGAACATCACGGCAACCTCGCTCGGCGTGAGGAGCTCGTTGTCGGCCATTGGTGTTGTCCTCCCAGACGTGTGGATAGCCTCAAGCAGGGTGATCGGACCAAACCGCCCGCTACTTGAGGATCCTCTGGGAAGTTTTTCGGGGCCGGCCGCTTGTCAGTCGGGGAACATCACCACGTCGCCGGCCCCGTGGGCCCGGCGGCTCCCGTCCCGGGAGACCACCCAGACCCGCCGGCGGCCCTCCACCCGCCAGCCGGCGCCGTTGCCGACGAGAGCCGTCTCCTCGTCGATGCCGACCAGTGTCTGCCCCGGCCGCAGCTGCGCCGCCCGCTCGGTGACGATCCCCGGCCGCCACTGTTCGATCCGGTCGAAATGGGGGAGGACGACGAGACCGGGGACCACCCCGAGCCCCGGCCGGGGCTCGCCCCGGCGGACGTCATCGGCCACCTCGGTCAGCGCGCAGGCCCCGGCCGAGCAGCCGGCCAGCGCCGCCCCGGCCCGCCAGGCGGCCAGGATCGCCGCCAGCACGGCGCTGTCCCGCAGGGTGTCGGCCAGGTAGCCGGGATTCCCGCCCGAGAGGTACACGAGCCCGGCCCCGGCCAGGCGGGCGGCATGGGCCGGGTCCTCGGCGGCGGCGCGATCGACGACCGGCAGCGCCACCGGCTCGGCCCCCAGCTTCCGGTAGTGGTCGGTCCCCAGCCGGAGCCAGTACCCGATCCGGTCGGGGCCCTCCTCGCCGGCGGCGGTGGGAAGGAACACGGCCCGGGCCGGCTGCCCGGCCAGGAGCCCGGCGTCGACGGCCTCCATGGCCGGCAGGAACTCGCCGCTGCCGACCAGGGCGATCGGCCCCGGCCCGTCCGCCTGTGCTGCACCCATGGCGGGCGAGACTAAGCCACGTCGTGCCGGGCCCGTCGACCGGCCGCCGCCACCACGGCCGGCAGCGGCGAGGCGCCCCGCAGGCGGTCCACCCGGGACCGCAACGGGAGCGTGTAGGCCAGGACGCCGCCGCCGTCGGGGCGGAACGTCGCCCCGCCCCGGGCCAGCATCCTCCGGGAGGCGACGTTCTCGGCCAGGACGAGCCCCTCGAAGCGCTCGATGCCGTGGGCGAAGGCGTCGAGGACGGCCACGTCGACCAGCAGCCCGCCCAGCCCCCGGCCCTGGTAGTCGTCGATGACGGTGACGGCCATGTCGGCCACCACCGGGTCGGCCTTGGTGCGGACCCAGCGGACGACGCCGGCCCCCACCGGCCCGTCGCGCTCGTCGACGACCGCCCCCCAGGCCCGGTGGTCGTCGCCGTCGACCGAGGTCAGGAACGACAGCATCGAACCGGTCAGCTGCGGCATGGGGGCCAGGAAGCGCCGGTACCGGCTCTGGGCCGACAGGCGGTCGAAACCGGCCACGAGCAGGCCGCCGTCGCCCGGCCGGAACGGCCGGAGGGCGATGTCGGTGCCGTCGTCGAGGCGGAGGTGTCCGCCCGGGTCGACGACCACCCAGCGGGGGCCGTCGTGGTCGTAGCGGGGCTCCTCCCGGTCGGGCCGCCACCCGGCGGGCAGCAGCGGCCCGCTCCAGGCGCCGGCCCCCGGGGCGGCCCGGAACCGGGGGCTCACGCCGCCACCGGCTTCGGGTAGAGCACCATCTGCGTGCAGCGGAACAGGGCCAGCGTCCGGCCGGTTTCGTCGGCCACCTCGGCGTCCCAGATCTGGGTGCTGCGGCCGCCGTGGAGCAGGCGGGCCCGGCAGGTGAGGACGGCGCCGACCGTGGCCGTCCCCATGAAGTTCGACTTGAGCTCGATGGTGGTGAATCCGGTGGCCCCGGCGGGTAGTGAGACCTGGCTGCCGTAGCCGCACGACGTGTCGGCCAGGGCGATGACCGAGGCGGCGTGGAGGAACCCGTTGGGGGCCATGTGCCGGCGCTCCACCCGGAGCCGGCTGCGGACCTCGCCCGGCTCAACCGCGTCGAATTCGATGCCGAGGAAACCGGGGAGGAGCCCCCGGCCCGCCTCTTCGAAGTCCGCCGCGGCGGCCGCCGGCGAGCCCTGCTCAGCGAGTTGTGTCATGCAACTGAGTATAGCCACTCCATTGCTTGATGCAACGCACTAAGATGACAGATATGCGTCGCACGAGCTTCGCCGGGATGAACTGTTCAGTCGCCGGGGCCCTCGAGATCGTGGGGGAGTGGTGGACCTTCCTCGTCCTGCGCGACGCCTTTCTCGGCGTGCGGCGCTTCGAGGACTTCCAGCGCCGCCTGGGGATCGCCCGCAACGTCCTCACCGCCCGGCTCCAGACCCTGGTGAGCCACGGCATCCTGGAGCGCCGGCTGTACCAGGAGCGGCCGGAACGCTACGAGTACCGCCTGACCGACAAGGGCCTGGAACTGCACCCGATCCTCGTCTCGCTCATGAAGTGGGGCGACAAGTGGGCCGGGGTGGCCGACGCCCCGCCGATGGAGCTGATCCACACCGATTGCGGCGAGCTGACCGTCCCCCGGATGGTCTGCGACCACTGCGGCGCCCCGATCCACGCCCGCGACGTCCAGCCGGTCACCGGCCCGGGCTGGAACGACGGCGAGGAGCTGGCCCCTCACGTCAAGCCCGGCCCCCGGGCCGCCACCCCGACGGGCTCGCCCGCCTGATCGGCCCTAGCCCCCGCCCTGCCTCCCGTAGCGCCGGATGAGGGGCGGGCGGTGCCGCAGGGCCGGCGAACGGTCGGAGATCCACGGCGCGTAGGGCGCCAGGACGAACCCGGCCATGATGACCAGCACGGTGTCGTAGTTGACCCGCCAGCCGGCGAAGTCCCGCCAGGCCTGGTCCCGGTCGGGCCGGACGGGCACGCCCCCCGCCACCAGGCGGTCGTAGAGGGCGTCGAACTCGTCACGGGCGATCGAGATCGGGTCGCCGGGCGCCGGGTCGGGGTCGTAGGGGATCCCATAGAAGTCGCCGACCCGCCGCAGGCAGAGGTAGCCCGACCGGATGCACAGCTCGGCCGCCGGGCTGCGGGGCGCATCGACCGTGCTGGCGTAGATGGAGGCCGTGTCGAGCACGACACCGGCGGCGGTGACCCACGACCGGTTCGGCTGCGGGGAACGGAAGAACGGCAGCCCGGCGAAGCTGGTGTGGCTCTCCTCGACGTCGACGAACCAGTCGAGCCAGGGACCCCACACCTCCTCCTCCATCTTGTCGAGCCCCTTGATGGTGGTGAAGCGCTGCAGCATCTCGACCGGCGTCGGCGGTGAGCCGGCCTGGATCTCCACCATGGCCACGCCGTGCTCCCGGCGGGAGAAGGCCCCGTACATCGAGGGCAGGAACGTGATCAGCAGGGCCAGCAGGATGAGCCCGAGCGCCGCCTCGGTGAAGGCCAGCGCCGTCGTCGGCAGGTCGGGCGCCCGGGCGAACCCCAGCGTCAGCAGCGACGATCCGCTCTCGACCAGCGCGGCGCGGAGGGGCGTGACCCCGAGGGCCCAGAACATGGCCGTGTAGCCGACGCCGGTCAGGGCCAGCCACACCACCGGCAACACGATGAGCGTGAGCGGGGCGTACAGCGCGTAGGCCCGGTCGCGCTGTTCGTAGGAGTCGGCGAAACGGCTGCGCAGGGCGAAGAACCGCCGCATGGTGAGGAAGACCATCCGCGTCAGGCGGACGGGCACCCCCCGGGGCACGACCACGGTGCAGACGGCCGACAGGAACACGGCCGCCACCCAGGCCAGCCCGGCGACGAAGGCGGCGACGTCGGCGGCCGTGCAAGCGGGACAGTTCACGCGAGCCTCTCGCCGCCGCCGGTCATCAGGAAAGAAACAGGCTGCTTCAAGCAGGTGTCAGGCATTGCTTGTCTAATTCTCCAGTGTTCCCATAAAGTCGATTGACTTGATCGAGAATGCCGGAGGAACGGAAACATGAGGATGCAGCTTCGCATGAGGACGGGCCTGGTGGCGGGCCTCCTGGCGGCGGTGACCCTGGCCGGCTGCGGCTCGGGCTCCTCGGCCAAGAAGGAGGCGGGCAGCGTCGCCCCCGCGGGTGAGAAGGTCACCCTCCGGCTCGGCTACTTCAACAACATCACCCACGCCCCGGCCATCGTCGGCCTGGAGAAGGGGATCTTCGCCGACAAACTGGGCCCGAACGTGACGCTCACCCCCAGCGTCTTCAACGCCGGCCCGGCGGCGGTGGAGGCCGTGTTCAGCGGGGCCATCGACGCCACGTTCGTCGGGCCCAACCCGGCCATCAACGCCTACGCCAAGAGCAACGGGCAGGCCGTGCGGATCGTCTCCGGGGCCACCTCGGGCGGCGCCTTCCTGGTCGTCAAGCCCTCCATCACCAAGGCCGCCGACCTCAAGGGCCAGAAGGTGGCCAGCCCCCAGCTCGGCAACACGCAGGACGTGGCGCTGCGCAGCTGGCTGAAGGACCAGGGCCTCAAGACCGACACCCAGGGCGGCGGCGACGTCAACATCGTCCCCCAGGACAACGCCCAGGCCCTCGAGGCCTTCAAGGCCGGCACCATCGCCGGGGCCTGGGAGCCCGAGCCGTGGGCCACGCGGATGGTCCAGGAGGGCAAGGGCAGGATCCTCGTCGACGAGAAGACCCTCTGGCCCGGCGGGCAGTTCGTGACCACCCAGCTCATGGTGCGCACCGCCTTCCTCAAGGCCCACCCGGCCACGGTCCAGCACCTCCTCGAGGGTGAGGTGGCGGCCATCGACTTCATGAACGCCAACCCCGCCGAGGCCAAGACGCTGACCAACCAGGGCATCACGAAGATCGCCGGCAAGGGGCTGGCCGCCCCGGTCATCGACGCCGCCTGGGGCAACATGACCTTCACCGTCGACCCCATCGCCTCCAGCCTGCGGACGGGGGCCGATCACGCCAAGGCCGTCGGCCTGCTCGACGCCGGCACCAAGCTCGACGGCATCTACGACCTCACGCTGCTGAACAAGGTCCTCAAGGCCGCCCACCACCCGGAGGTGCACCCGTGAGCGGCGCCATCAGCGTCGAGGGGGTCACCAAGGTCTACGGGCCCCGGGGCAGCCACACGTTCGCCCTCGACCGCATCTCCCTCGACGTCGCCCCAGGCGAGTTCTGCTGCCTGGTCGGCGCCTCCGGCTGCGGCAAGAGCACGCTGCTCAACCTGCTGGCCGGGCTCGACACCCCCGCCGCCGGCCAGGTGACGGTGCAGGGCCGCACCTCGCTCATGTTCCAGGAGTCGGCGCTGTTTCCCTGGCTGTCGGTCCGGGGCAACGTGAAGCTGGCCCTGCGGCTGGCCGGGATCCCGAAGGCCGAGCGCCAGGAGCGGACCAGCGAGCTGCTCCGCATGGTGCGGCTCAAGGGCTTCGGCGGCAAACGGCCCCACGAGCTCTCCGGCGGCATGCGCCAGCGGGTGGCGCTGGCCCGGGCCCTGGCCCAGAACGCCGCCGTCCTGCTGATGGACGAGCCCTTCGGCGCCCTCGACGCCATCACCCGCGACCTGCTCCACGACGAGCTCGAGCGGGTGTGGCAGGAGACCGGCCTCACCGTGGTCTTCGTGACCCACAACGTCCGGGAGGCCGTCCGCCTCGGCGACCGGGTGCTGGTGCTCTCCAGCCGCCCAGGCCGCGTGGTGGAGGAGTTCCCCGTCGACATCCCCCGCCCCCGGCGCCTCGACGACCCCGAGGTGTCCCACCTCTCCGGCCTGATCACCGACCGGCTCCGCCAGGAGGTGCGCCGCCATGGCGCTTGACCTGCAGAACGCCCCTGTCCTGTCGGAGCGTGAGGCGGAGATCGCCGGCCTCGACGCCCTCGACGTCCCCATCGCCCCCGCCCAGGGCCGCTTCTCCCGCCTGTGGGACGGGCTGTGGCCCAAGCTGACGGCCCTGGCGCTGTTCTTCGCCGGCTGGCAGGCGATCGTCTGGTCGCACTGGAAGCCGGAGTACGTCCTGCCCGGGCCGGCGGCCGTGCTGAAGAAGGTATGGCACGGCCTCGTCGACACCGACACCGCCGCCGGGTCGCACGTCCTCATCCACGCGGCGGCCAACACGCTGCAGCGGGCGGCCGTCGGCTACAGCCTCTCGATCGTCATCGGCGTCATCGTCGGCCTCGCCGTCTCCCGGTCCAAGATCCTGCGGGCCGGCGTCGGGTCGATGATCACCGGACTGCAGACGATGCCCACCATCGCCTGGCTCCCGCTGGCCGTGCTGCTGTTCAAGCTGAGCGAGACGGCCATCACGTTCGTCGTCGTCCTCGGGGCGGCGCCGGCCATCGCCAACGGCGTCATCTCCGGCGTCGACCACATCCCGCCGGTGCTGTTGCGGGCCGGCCGGGTGCTCGGCGCCCGGGGGCTGGGCGCCTACCGCCACGTGATCCTGCCCGCCGCCTTCCCGGGCCTCGTGGCCGGGCTCAAGCAGGGCTGGGCCTTCTGCTGGCGGTCGCTCATGGCCGGGGAGCTGATCGTCATCATCGCCCACAAGCCCTCGCTCGGCGTGGGCCTGCAGAACGCCCGGGACTTCGCCGACGCCACCGGGATGATGGCCTTCATGTTCGTGATCTTCGTCATCGGCCTCCTCATCGACGCGGTGTTCTTCGCCTCCCTGGAGCGGACCATCAAGCGCCGCTGGGGTCTCGGGAAGTAGCCACCATGCGTCCCGTCGGCATGCAGGTCACCGCCAAGGCGGACTACGCCCTGCGGGCGGCGACCGTCCTCGCCTCGAGCGGCCCCGGGCCGGTCAAGAGCGAGGCGATCGCCGCCCGGGAGGGCATCCCGCTGCGCTTCCTGCACAACATCCTGGCCGCCCTCACCCGGGCCGGGATCCTCTCCAGCCTGCGGGGGGCCGACGGCGGCTACGAGCTGACCCGGGCGGCGGCCGACATCACCGTGGCCGACGTCCTCCGGGCCGTGGAGGGGCCCTTCGCCGCCGGCGGCGGTACCGACCCCGCCGGGCCCGACAACACCCTCCGGCGCGTCTGGGCCCTCGTCCGGGCCAACGAGCGGGCCGTCCTGGAGGCGGTGACACTGGCCGACCTGGCCGCCGGCCGCCTCCCCGACGTGTCCGCCATCGGGTCGGAACTCCGGCGTTAACCTGAGGGGCCTGTGGGAACCCTCGTCACCTTCCACGCCCACCCCGACGACGAAGCGATCGCCTGCGGCGGCACCATGGCCATGGCCGCCGAGGCCGGGCACCGGGTCGTTTTGGTGACGGCCACGGCCGGCGAGTGCGGGGAGGTGGCCGACGGCCTGCTCGAGCCCGGCGAGTCGCTGGGCGAGCGGCGCCGCAAGGAGCTGGCCGAGGCGGCCGCCATCCTCGGCGTGGCCCGCGTGGAGATCCTCGGCTACCGCGACAGCGGCATGATCGGCACGCCGGAGAACGAGGATCCGCACTGCTTCTGGCAGACGCCGGTCGACGAGGCGGCCAGCCAGCTGGCCCGGATCCTGGCCGAGGAGCGGCCCGACGCCTTCACCGTCTACGACGACCACGGCAACTACGGCCATCCCGACCACATCCAGGTGCACCGGGTGGGGGTGCGGGCCGCCGAGATGGCCGCGGTCGGCCGGGTCTACGAGGCCACGATGAACCGCGACCACCTCCGCCGGCTCATGTCCCGGGCGGCGGAGCTGGGCTTCGGCGATGGCGCCGACCTGCCCGACATGGACGACATCGGCGATCAGATGGGGCTGCCCGAGGAACTGATCACGACCGTGGTCGACGTCTCGGGCCACCTCGAGGTCAAGCGCCGGGCGATGGCGGCCCACGCCAGCCAGATTGCCGAGCACTCCTTCTTCCTCAGCATGCCCGAGCCGGCCTTCGCCGCCGCCTTCGGCATGGAGTGGTACCGCCTCCGGGGCGCCCCGGCCGGTCTGCGCGAACGGAGCCTCCTGCCCGACCACGGCTGAGGCGAGGTCCGCCCGCCGGAGAGCGTGCGAGATCCCATTCTCCGGTTGGAAACATTGGGCAAACCGCAGTGACGCAAAGGTTTCCTAGCGTCGCCGACGACACCGACGGGACCTCCCACCTGCCGGTGCCTCCGTCATGGCCTGCGTCACAGCTGAGAAAGGGGCAACGCCGCAGTGACACCATCCATCGCAACACGACCGCGCCGGCGGTTGAGGAGGAAGCTCTTCGGGCTTCCGATCCTCTTCCTGCTGGCGACCGCGGTCGGCAGCGCCGGCCTGGCCGGCCTGGCCGGGGCCTCGTCGCCGTCGGAGGGGAAGAAGTTCGACCCCGCCACCTGGAAGCCGACCCTGGAGAGCCCGCTCCCGCCCATGGGTGCGGCGCTGTCGTTCCACCTGAGCGACCAGCCCGCCTACTGGTACGACAACACCCGCCCCGACCTGGAGGGAATCCTCCACACCCGCTCGCTCTCCGCCGCGGTGGCCGGCACGCCGACCAAGGTGAAGTTCGAGATCGGTGAGCCGTTCACCAGCCAGACCCACACGGTGTCGAGCATCGTCTGGCCGGTGGGGGCCAAGAACATGCCCTTCGTGCAGCAGGGCTCCTTCGCCGGGGAGACGGAGGTCGAGCTCTCCGAGCCGGGCCTGTACGTGTTCCAGTGCCGGGTCCACCCCTACATGCTCGGCGCGGTCGTGAACGACGATCCCACGACGCCGGGGGCCGACCTCGGCAAGAAGCTCCACTGGATCGACGGCACGGAGATGCCGTCGGCGGCCGACGAGATCATGTTCATCGTCCAGAAGTTCTTCATCGTGACCGAGCCGGCCAACTGGCAGTACTACTCGCCCGACCACGACGTGGTCTGGGACCCCCAGTTCCCCAAGGCGCCCGTCCTCACCTACAACGCCGACGGGTCGCCCAACCTGATCCCCGACCTCAACGACTTCTTCCACCAGAGGTACCACCTCCCGCAGACCCTGACGCCGCCGAAGAAGCCCGACGTGCAGGGCGTGGGCGACGTGCTGGTCGACACGCAGTTCGAGAAGTCGGCGGGCAAGGACAAGCCGGGCTCGATCACGAGCTTCGACACGTCGACGTGGCAGATGGACCGGAAGATGTTCCTCCCGTCCATCGATCTCAACAACCCGCACAACATGGCCGTGAGCCGGGACCAGAAGACGCTCTTCCAGAGCCAGTGGTTCTCCAACAAGGTGACGGCCATCGACTTGGACAGCGGCAAGGAACTCCACACCACCGAGGTCGGACCGTCCCCGTCGCACGTCATGCGCCGGCCGGGCACCGACACCCTCCTCGTGCCCAATAACGGCGGGAACCGGATCGTGGAGCTCGATCCCACCGGATCCAAGGTGCTCAAGTCGTACTTCACCCAGGCCCCGGGCCAGGACCCCGCCTTCCCCCACGCCCACTGGGTCAGCGCCGACGGGAAGCACGTGGTCACGCCGAACTCCAACGAGTCCAACGCCTCGCTGTTCGACCTCAACGTGTCGAGCATGGTGAAGCCCTTCTCGGGCGGGTTCCCCGTCGCCACGTCGATGACCAACGACGGGAAGCGGGCCTACGTGGCCAACCTGCTCGACCACACCATCCGCTGCCTGTCGATCGACGCCCCCGCCTGCCCGACCCCCGACGGGCAGATCAAGGAGGCCTACACGATCGACCTGCGGGAGCACTACGACAAGATCACCGGGGAGTCCAACGGTCCCTACGCCCTGTCACCGATCCAGCTGCCGGTCAGCCCCGACGACCACTACATGCTGGTGGTGGGCACGTTCTCCGGGAACGTCCTCGAGATCGACATGAAGACGAACAAGATCGTCAAGTCGTTCCCCTGCGGTCCCGGCTGCCACGGCATCAACTTCGGGGCCAAGAAGGGCGGCGGGTACCTCGGCTACGTCTCGGTCAAGTTCGCCAATGTGGCCTGGGTGATCGACGGCGACCCCAACAGCGACGGTGACCTCTCCGACGGCCGGGTCACCGGGGGGATGATCACCAGCGGCGCAGCCTCGAAGATCAACGACGACACCCCGTCGGCCAACTTCGGCCAGGGTGGCCAGGGCGTGTGGGCCTACCCCGAGGTCTACAACGGATGGGTGCAGGAGCTGCCCGACGAGTGGAAGTCCCAGCTGACCTGCGCCCAGCGGGACCCCCACTACAAGGCCGTCTGCTAGCGGACGATGCGCCGCTTCGTCTTCGGCGCCCTCGTGGCCGCCGCCGGGGTGTTCGTCACCCCGGCGGCGGCCTGGGCGCACGCCGAACTCCTCTCCTCGACCCCCGCCTACGGTGACCGCAGCGCCGCGCCACCGGCCGAGATGCGCCTCGAGTTCTCCGGGGCCATGGATCTGACCGGCGCCCGCCTCACGTTGCGGGAGAGGGGCGGGAGGGATCAGAGCCTCGGCCGTCCGTCCCTCGCGTCGCCGGACCGGCGGGTCGTGGCCGTTCCCCTCCCGCCCCGCCTGGCCGACGGCGACTACCGGCTCGACTGGTTCTTTCTCGGGAACGACGGCCACCTCATGGCCGGCGAGGTGGCCTTCGGCGTCGGTGCCGCTGCTCCCGCCGCCAGCGTGGGCGCCGCCCCGGCGGCGGTCGCCGGCGCCAAGCCGACCGTGGCCGTCCGCTCGCTGGGCCCCGGCATCGCCGGCCCGGCCGTCGATCTCCAGGCCGCCCCGGCGTCCTCGCCCGGGCGGCCCCGCTTCACCATTGCGGTGGCCACGCCGCAGGCGGCGGTCCGCTTCCTCGACTACGCCTGCCTCGCCATCCTGCTCGGCGGTGGCTTCTTCCTGGCCCTGGTGTGGGTCGAGGGAACGGGCGACCGGCGGGCCCGGCGCCTGCTGTGGGCGGCGCTGCTCGGTTCGGGCGCCGCCACCGTGCTGACCTTCGGCCTGACCGCCGCCGGCCTGCGGGGCGTCGGCGCCCTCGGGGCGCTGCGCCCGTCGGTCATGGGCGCCCTGGCCGGCACCCGCTTCGCCCGGATCATCGCCGCCCGGATCGCCTTCCTGGGCCTCGGTTTCGTCGTGCTGACCATGCTGACCCTGGGCCGGGACCGGGCCGTGCGGTCCCGCTGGTGGCAGATCATGGCCGCCGGCGCCGCCGGCGGGATCCTCGTCACGCACGCCCTGCTCGGCCACGCCTCGAGCGAAGGGCCGGTGGCCCGCGTGGCGGTACTGGTCCATCTCGGCGGGGTGGCCGTCTGGCTCGGCGGGCTCGTGTTCCTGGCCGCCGTGGTGCTGCCCCGGGGGCGGTCCGAGGAGGTGCGGACCCTGCTGCCGCGCTTCTCCGGCGTCGCCTTCAGCGCCGTGGCGGCGATGGTGGTGGCCGGCGCCGTGATGGTCACCCGCGTCGTACCGGAGCTCTCCGCCCTGCCGCAGACCGGCTACGGGCGGATGTTGCTGCTCAAGCTGGCGTTCGTGGCGCTGTTGCTGGTGGCCGCCCAGCAGGCCCGGACCTTCACCGAACGCAAGCTGGTCAGGGACTCGACGCGGCTGCGGCCGCTGCTCACCGCCGTCGGCGCCGAGCTCACGCTGGCCGTCGTCATCCTCACCGCCACCGCCGTGCTGGTCGGACGCGCTCCGCCCGGTACCCGCACGAAAGCGGTCACCGCACCATCCGCCACAGCCCTGAAAGGACCCCGATGACCCGCCCGATACGAGCCGCCTCCGTCGCCGTCGTGGCGCTGGGGTTCCTCGTTCCGACGCTGACGAACCATCCGGCCCGGGCCGAGGAACACACCGACGAGATCAAGGGACTGGCCTTCAATCCCGACGAGATCAGGGTCCGGGCCGGGGACAGCATCACCTGGGTCAACCACGACAGCGACCGCCACCACCTCCAGGGCGACGGGTTCGAGTCGAGCGACCTGCCCAACAGCGCCACCTTCACCGTCGAGTTCCCGAGCCCCGGCGAGATCACCTACCACTGCACGATCCACACCTACATGGAGGGGAAGGTCGTCGTGCTGAACCCCGACGGCAGCACGCCGCCGTCGACCGTCGGCGAGCCCGAAGCGCCGCCCGCCCCGTCCACCACCACGTCGAGCACCCGGCCCCCGGGGCCGCTCGACGGCGTGCCGGCGGAGCCGCCCGCCGCCCCGGCGCCCCCTGCCCCCTCGGGAGGACACTGACATGCGCCCGGCCCGTCTCCACCTGCTCCTGGCCATGATCCTGACCGTCAACCTCGTGGGCGTCGGGGTGCTCGTGGCCCGGGTCGGGTCGCGCCGGCCGCTGGTCGTGAGGACGGCGGCCTCGACGAAGCTCGACACTGGCGCCCCCGACCAGCTGCCCGGCGACATCTCCGTGGCGCCCGACGACGGGCCGGGCAGCGGCCGGCCGTCGAGCTTCCTGCCCGGCGCGGCCCGGGGCGACGGCACGGTGTTCGCCAAGTACGACACCGACAAGGACGGCACCAAGATCTTCAAGCTCGACGCCGCCCCCTACACCTGGAACGTGGCGCCGGGAGTGAAGAAGCAGGCCTTCGCCTTCAACGGCACCGTCCCGGGGCCCACGATCCGGGTCATCGAAGGTGACAAGGTCCGGGTCATCGTGACCAACCACCTGCCGACGGGCACCGCCGTCCACTGGCACGGCATGGTGCTGCCCAACAAGATGGACGGGGTCCCCGGGATCACGCAGGAGCCGATCCAGCCGGGTGGCACGATGACCTACGAGTTCGTGGCCGTCGCCACCGGGACCCACTGGTACCACAGCCACTGGGACGGCGACCAGGTCGGCAAGGGCCTCTACGGTTCGCTGGAGGTCGTGCCCCACACCGGCGACCGGGCCGTGGACCGGGACTACCGCCTGTTCATCGGCGACACCAACCTCGGCTTCGTCATCAACGGCCGCACCTATCCCGGCACCGAGCCGCTCAAAGCCAAGGTGGGGGAGAAGATCCGCATCCGGCTCACGCCGACCGGTGAGCTGTCGCATCCCTTCCACCTCCACGGCCAGCCCTTCCAGCTGGTGGCCCAGGACGGGTTCGATCTCCCGCAGCCGATCACCATGGACACGCTGCTGATCTCCACGGCCCAGACCTTCGACATCGTCACGGTGGCGCTGGCGCCGGGGCGGTGGATGTTCCACTGCCACATCTTCAGCCATATGCACGCCCCCGGACCCCACGCCGGGCATTCCATGGCCGGGCTGGTGACGACGCTCGACGTCGAGCCGAACGTGGCGCCCGCCGCTCCGCCGCTCAACGGCGTGAACCCGGCCGTGGGCGTCCCGGCCGGGCCGGTCACCCCCGGCCCCGACAACCCGCCCGGCGGTGATCAGCCGGCGGAGCCGCCCCACCACTGAAGGCGACCGGCCATCCCGTTGGGCTGGGGCGGTGCCCAACGGGGTGGCGGCCGGTCGCCGGACCGGATCGGGGGGGACGCCACTTCGACCCTCGACCCCGTCACGATCCGGGTGGTTCTGCGTTGCCGCCGCCGAGGCCTCTACGGACAATTGCCCTGCCTCACGCCGAAGCGGGGCAAGGACCGACACCCGTTGCGGCATCGGCATCGAGTCGTCACGGGATCGCAAACGGGGCTTCACCGGCCCTTGCGGTTAGCCTGCGTCGGATGAGCAACCGTCCGCCCGGGCCTCCGCCCCCACCGAGCCTGCCCGGGGCCGACGAACCGGTCGACGCCCTCGGGCGGCCGCTGGCGGGCTGGAGCGTGCGCCTCGTCGCCTTCATGGTCGACCAGCTGTTCGTGTACGTCGTGGCCAAGCTGGCGGCGTTCGCCCTCGGCCTCCACCACACCTTCGGCGCCTACCTGCTCTACTTCGTACTGGCCGTGGCGTACTTCGCCGTTCTCAACGGCAGCCAGCAGGGCCAGACGTTCGGGAAGCGGGTCTTCGGCATCGCCGTGCGCGACGCCGCCACCGGCGAAGCCATCGGAGCGGGGCGGGGCGCGCTCCGCTACGTCGTCGTCGGGCTGTTCCACATCGTGTTCTTCTTCCTTCTCTTCACCGGCTTCGACGGGCTCTGGGCGCTGTGGGATCCCGGCCGCCAGGCCCTGCACGACAAGATCGCCGGCAGCGTGGTGATCCGCGTCAGCTCGTCGTGACGTACCGCTCCACCGGTACCGGCCGGGTGAAGAGATCGAGCACCGGGCAGTGGGCCTCGACGGCGGCCACGAGGTCGTCGTAGCGGGCGGGCGGCTCGGGCCCGTCGAGCACCACCGAGCAGCGCACGGCCGACGGGGCCGGGCTCCCGGCGCCGGGGAAGCCGAAGAAGGCGCCCATGTCGAAGTCGGCCTCGACGGTGACCGTCACGCTGTCGAGGCGCAGGCCCAGTTCCTCGGCCCAGTAGCGGTAGGTGATGGCCTGGCACGAGCCCAGCGCCGCCAGGGCCATCTGGACCGGGTTCGGGGCCGTGCCGGTGCCGCCGACCGAGGGCGGCTCGTCGGCGGCGAACTCGAAGCTCCCGGTCCTGAGGTCGACGCGGGTGCCGGCGCCCATCGTGCCCTCGGTGCGGAGGTGGACGACGGCCCGGGCCGGATCGGCGGCCACCCGGCGGCGGACGGCGTCGACGGCGTCGCGGATCGGCGGCGGGGACGGCGCAGTGGTCATGGGCTGCATGCTAGGCAGGCCGGGTGGAACCGGTGGCCCGCCCCCCGAGGCGGGACCTGCTGCTCATCGCCTTGGCGATCGCCGCCGTGTCGACGGCGGCGCCCCTCATCCGGGAGGCGCAGGCGCCGGCGCTGGCCGTGGCCTTCTGGCGCAACGCCCTGGCGGTGGCCGTCCTCGTCCCCCTGTCGGCCGTGCGGCGCCGGGGCGAGATCGCCGGCCTCGGCGCCCGGCCCGGGGCCGCCCGGGGCGCCGTGCTGGCCGGACTGCTGCTGTCGGCCCACTTCGCCACCTGGGTCCCGAGCCTGTCCTTCACCACCGTCGCCTCGTCGGTGGCGCTGGTGGCCACCCAGCCGGTGTGGGCGGCGCTCCTGGCCCGGGCCCGGGGCCAGACCGTGCCGGCCCAGGCCTGGCTGGGGATCGGCGTGGCCGTCGGCGGCGCCGTCCTCCTCACCGGCGTCGACGTGTCGCTGTCGGCCCGGGCGCTGGCCGGCGACCTCCTGGCCCTGGCCGGCGGGATGCTGGCCGCCGCCTACGTCACCGCCGGCGGCGAGGTCCGCCAGACGATGTCGACCATGCTCTACACGACGATCTGCTACTCGACGGCCGCCGCCGGGCTCGGGCTGCTGTGCGCCGGCGGCCGCCAGGCCCTGACCGGCTTCGACGGCCGGACCTGGCTCTGCCTGGCGGCGCTGACGGCCGGGCCGCAGTTCCTCGGCCATTCGATCGTCAACCGCGTGCTGCGCACCACCAGCGCCACTGTCGTGTCGGTGGCCATCCTGTTCGAGATCGTCGGGTCGACGCTGATCGCCTGGGCCGCCTTCGGCGAGACCCCGCCGGCCGGCGCCTACCCGGCGGCCGTCCTCATCGCCGCCGGAACGGTCCTCGTCGTGCTGTCGGGCCGGCCGCCCGAGACGCCGCCGGTCGTCGACTAGGGCGGCGGGGCGGAGGTCACCCGGTAGCTGTTGCGGTCCTCGGAGGCCAGGATGACGGTGCAGTCGCCGAAGGCGGGGTCGAAGTCGCCCGACTCGACGTTGTCGCCGGGGGCGAACTCGGCGGCGTGGAACGGCTCCCGGCCGAGAAAGTCCTCCAGGCTCCCCGAGCCCCGGTTGCGGTAGACGAACAGCGTGTCGTGGGTGGCGGCCACCAGCCAGTGCCGGTCGGGCGACGGCTTGGCCACCGACACGCCGCGGGCGTCGGACAGCTCGCCGAGGAAGGTGGGGACGTTGACGCCGCCGGCCGACAGCGGCTTGTCGAAGCGGTAGACGCGGCCGGGGAACTCCTTGGTCACCAGGACCAGCTTGTTGTCGTAGGTGAAGGCGGCCTCGGTGTTGGCCTTGCGGTCGGGATAGGCGTAGGCGTAGCGGGCGGCGGACCGGGCCACGGTGTCGTGGTCGGGGTCGGGTTCGGGGACCTCGTAGACGAAGCGGTCCGACCCGCTCTGGCCGCTCTCGACGATCCACAGGCCGCTGGTGCCGTCGGGCCGGTCGAAGCGGGTGATGTCCTCCCAGTCCCGGTTGGCGGCGCCCGCCACCGGCATCACCCGGTTGGTGGCCGTGCCGTCGGGGCCGAACCGCAGGGCGTAGAGCTCGGGCGGGTGGCCGGAGTCGCGGATCATCCACAGGGCGCCCGGGTAGCGCCGCGAGGCGGCGAAGCCCGACGCTTCGCCCGACTCCCTGGGCAGGCCCTCGGCGGTGCGGGACATCACCGTCGGCGCCACCTGGCAGCCGGTCGCCGCCCGGGCCGGCGCCGGGGCGACCGGGGTGAGCGGCGCCGCCAGGCCGAGCAGCCCGAGCAGGACGCGACAGCGCACCGGGGGCCGGGGTCTGCGTACCCGACCCCCGGATTGCACCGTTCCCGCTTCCATCATCAGGTGCTGTCCTGCGTTTCTCCACCCGCATGGGTGGATGCGAGATCTTGGCTGAAACGGGCCGGATCATGCAAGAAGAGATTCACTATGTGGCAGATGAGGTTTTTGAGGCTGTTGTGACTACGGTGGCGTAGAAGGCGATGGCGGCGGCGCTGCCGACGTTGAGGGAGTCCTCCGGCCGGCGCATCGGGATCACCAGCCGGCGGTCGGCGGCGGCCAGGACGGCGGGGGAGAGCCCCGGCCCCTCGGCTCCCAGGACGACGGCGACGCGGTCCTCCGGGCCGGGAGCCCAGGCCGGCAGCGGCTCGGCGTCGCCGGCCGGCGTGAGGGCGGCCAGCGCGAACCCCGCCTCCCGCACCGCCCGCAGGCCGTCGGGCCAGGGCGCCAGGCGGGTCCAGGGCACGGCCAGGACGTGGCCCATCGACACCCGCACCGACCGGCGGTAGAGCGGATCGCAGCACCGGGGCGACAGCAGGACGGCGTCGATTCCCAGGCCGCCGGCGCAGCGGAAGATGACCCCGATGTTCTCGTGGTCGTTGATGTCCTCCAGGACCGCCACCCGCCGGGCCCCGGCCAGCACGGCCGCCGGCTCCGGCAGGGGCCAGCGGTCGGCGGCGGCCAGGATCCCCCGGTGGACGGGGAAGCCGGCCACCGCCCGCAGCGTCGGCTGGTCGGCCAGGAAGACCGGGGCCGCCAGCCCGGCCAGCGCCGGGCCGTGCGCCTCCAGGCGGATCCGGTCGACGAGCACCGACCGCAGCGGCCGGCCCGAGGCCACCAGCCGCTCCACGGCGTGGCCCCCCTCGGCCACGAAGAACCCGAAGTCGCCGGCCCCCGCCGGGGCCTCCATCCGGCGCCGCTCCCGGGCGTCGTGGAGATCCCGGTAGTCGTCGACCCGGGGGTCGGCCGGATCGGTGATCGGGACGGGCTGCACGGGCGGGGCGGCCTCAGAGGACCCGGAGGGCCCCGGCCGTGTCGCGCTCCCGGCGGGTGAGGGCCCGGACCACGGCGGTGTCGCCGTGGCGGATCCGGCCCACCTCGACCAGCGTGGCGATCACCAGGCCGGTGGCGGCCGGCGGCAGCGGGGGAGCGGCGACGCCCAGGCTGACGGCGAGGTCGTCGGCGTGGACGACCAGCTCGATGAGGCGGGTCACGAGGTACTCGTCGAGGGTGAGGACCAGGTCGCCGAACACCTGCACCAGCCGGCCGGGCGGCTCGGCCTCCAGCCGGGCCGCCAGGCGGTCGGCGGTGGCCGCCCAGCGGCCGGGGAACTCGGCCGGATCGGCCGGGGCGGCCTCCGCCCCCCGCTGGCGGATCGCCTGGTGGAAGGGGTCCGACAGGTCGGCGGGGACGGCGGCCACCCGGGCGTAGTACTCCGCCGCCGAGATGGCGCCGGCCGCCGCCCCGGGGCCGGGCCCGGGCCCGTCGAGATAGGTCTCGACCACCGTCAGCGCCCGGGAGAGGTGGCCGGCCAGGCCCCGGACGGAGAACTCGGCCAGGGCGCTCGGCCCGTCGAAGCGCTCGGCCAGCGCCGGCTCGGCCAGCAGCGGGGCGGCGGCGCCGACCGTCGCCAGGAACAGGGCACGCGTCTCGGTCATGGCCCCGCACGCTACGGCGCCCGGGCTGTCTAACGTCGAGCCCGTGGACCGGTGGCTGGTCGACGGGATGAACGTCATCGGGTCCCGACCCGACGGGTGGTGGCGCGACCTCGACGGCGCCGTCGTGCGCCTGGCCCGGGCGCTGGCCGCCTGGCAGGCGGCCGGGGGCGGCGAGGTCACCGTCGTGTTCGACGGGGCGGCGCCGGCCGGGCTGGCCGATCTCGACCTCGGCGGCCTGGCGGTGGCCTTCGCCGGCCGGGGCCGGGCGGCCGACGACGAGATCGTCCGGCGGGTGGGCATCGACCCCGGCCGCCGGGCCGTCACGGTCGTGACCAGCGACCGGCCGCTGGCCGAGCGGGTGCGGGCGGCCGGGGCGGGTGGGGTGGTCGGCGCCGGCCGGTTCCGCCGGATCCTCGACGCCGGACCTACTGCTGGTAGCCCTCCACGGTGCTGACGTCGCGCACCGCCGCCTGCTCGGGGTCCTCACCGGCGTGGCGCTTGGCCCGCCGCTGGCGGAGCAGGTCCCAGCACTGGTCGAGGGCCACTTCGACGGCCTTGAGCCGGGCGTCGTCGAGGGCGCTGAGCCCGTCGGTCCCCCGGCTCGACTCCAGCAGTCGCTCCTCCTCGGCCACCAGGTCGTTGATGCGGCTGAGCACGGCTTTGTCGTCCATGCCCGAGACGCTACCCACACGAGGCAGTGTGTGAGGCATGCCCGCCCGGGAACTCGTCGTGCTGGGGACGGCCAGCCAGGCGCCCACCCGCCACCGCAACCACAACGGCTACCTCCTGCGGTGGGACGCCGAGGGCGTGCTGTTCGACCCCGGGGAAGGGACCCAGCGGCAGATGCTGCTGGCCGGGGTGGCGTCCTCGGCCATCACCCGGATCTGCGTGACCCACTTCCACGGCGACCACTGCCTCGGCCTGCCCGGCGTCCTCCAGCGGCTGTCCCTCGACCAGGTGGCCCATCCGGTCGACGTCTGGTACCCGGCGGCCGGCCAGGAGTTCTACGACCGGCTGCGGCGCTGCGCCCTCTACAACGACACGGTCGAGGTGCGGGCCCATCCCGTCCCCGGCAGCGGGGTCGTCGACCCCGGCCCGGACCCCTTCCGGCTGAGCGCCGCCCGGCTCGACCACCGCACCGACACGCTCGGCTGGCGGCTGGAGGAGCCCGCCGGCCGCCGGATGCTGGCCGACCGGCTGGCCGCCGCCGGGATCACCGGCCCCGACGTCGGCCGGCTCCAGCGGGAGGGCTCCCTGGCCTTGGCGGACGGGCGGCGGGTGACGCTGGAGGAGATGAGCGAGCCCCGCCCCGGCCAGGTGTTCGCCTTCGTGATGGACACCCGGCTGTGCGACGCCGCCTTCGCCCTGGCCGACGGGGCCGACCTGGTCGTGTGCGAGTCGACGTTCCTGGAGTGCGACGCCCGGCTGGCCGCCGCCTACGGGCATCTCACGGCGGCCCAGGCGGCCCGGGTGGCCGCCGAGGCGGGGGCCCGGCGGCTGGTGCTGACGCACTTCTCCCAGCGCTATCCCGACGACACCGGGTTCCTGGCCGAGGCGGCCCCGATCTTCCCCGAGGTGGTGGTGGCCCGGGATCTCGTCCGTGTTCCGGTTCCGCCCCGGGGGTAGAGCGATCGAGGTGACGAATATGACGACGCTCGACGACTCCCGGGTGGCCGACGGCGAAGACCGCTACAGCGACCCCCGGGAGGACCGCCCCCTGCTGGGCTACGCCGCCCTCATGGGCCTCTACGGGCTGGCCGTGACGGCCGGGGTGGTGGCCCTGCGCCGGCGGGGCCGGCCGCTGCCCGACGTCCACCTGGCCGATGTCGCCCTGATCGGCGTGGCCACCCACAAGCTGGCCCGGCGGGTGTCGAAGGACCCGGTGACCAGCCCCCTGCGGGCCCCCTTCACCCGCTACGAGGGGGTGTCGGGCCCGGCCGAGCTGCGGGAAGGGGTCCGGGGGAAGGGCTTCCGGAAGGCCGTCGGGGAGCTCGTGAGCTGCCCGTTCTGCCTCAGCCAGTGGGTGGCCACGGGCTTCACCTTCGGGCTGATGACCGCCCCCCGGGCCACCCGGTGGGCGGCCTCGGTGTTCAGCGCACTGACGCTGGCCGACTTTCTCCAATTCGCCTATGCCTGGGCGGAACAAGAGGCCGAGCGCTGATGTTGGGCCCATCGACGTCACATCCGCGGCCTACGCCCGTTACGTACCGAGCGGGGTGCTTAAGGAAGCGGGTAAGTACTGCCGTTAGGCCCAAGAGAACCTTTGTGATGGAGAATTAGGGCAGAACTTGCGGAACACGTCGGCCCGCCACGACGTTGTACCGGTGCCCAGCGAGATCTTTCCTTACCAAGGAGTGAGCGGTCATCAGCACCAGGACTACCCACCGAGACCTTAGCGGTCCCTCTCTCGATCTGGCGCGCCTCTACCTCGAGGAGATCGGCGCCCGGGCCGTGCCCGGCCCGGCCGAGCAGCTTGAGCTGGGCCGGCGCGTGGCCGAGGGTGACGAAGCGGCCAAGTGGGAGATGGTCGAGGCCAACCTGCGCCTCGTCGTCTACTGGGCCAAGCGTTACCAGCGCTCGGGGATGGACTTCCTGGACCTCGTCCAGGAAGGCACGATCGGCCTCGTCCGGGCGGTCGAGAAGTTCGACTGGACCAAGGGCTACCAGTTCAGCACCTACGCCACGTGGTGGATCCGCCAGGCCCTCCAGCGGGGGATCCAGCGGACCCGCACGACCATCTACGTCCCGGCCGACGCCGCCGACCGGCGCCGGGCGCTCGAGAAGATCGTGGAAGACCTCGAGGAGCGCCTCGGCCGGCCCCCCACCGACGAGGAGATCGTCGCCGAGTCGGGTCTGTCGGGCGAGCAGGTCGAGGCGGCGTTCGACGTCGCCCAGGTCGTGGCCTCGCTGGACCAGCCGGCCCGGGCCGGGGGCGAGACGACCCTGGGCGAGCTGGCCGCCGCCGACCAGACGGCCGCCGTGGAGGAGACCGTCCTCGAGGACGTGGCCAGCGACGAGCTGCACCGGGCGGTCATGCGGCTGCCCGACCTGGAGCGGTCCGTGGTCGAGGTCCGCTTCGGGCTGGCCGGCGAGGCGCCGGCCGGGGTGACGGCCGCCGCCGCCAAGCTCCACATGTCCCGCCGCCGCCTCCGCGACGTGGAGGCCCGGGCCCTGGCCCTCCTGGCCGAGAGCCCGGAGCTGGGCGGCGGGGCGCAAGCCGCCTGATCCAGCCGGATCAGCACTGACGGAACCCGGGTCGGCCCCCTCCGGCCCGGGTTTCTGTCGCGTCGGTCAGTTCTGGAGCGGGAGGAGCGCCTCGGCCATGGCCTCGAGGGCCGAGGGCCAGGAGGCGGGCGGGCCGCCGGGGCGGACGACGAACTTGGAGAAGCCGGCGGCCACGAACTCCTCCAGCCGGCGCCGGGCGCCGTCGAGGCCCCGGGGGATCAGCGTGGCCGGGTCGACACCCGGCCGGCGGCGGGCGATCGAGGCCAGCAGGACCTCGGGAATGTCCCGCTCCCCGTAGGACAGGCTGGCGCCGAAGTGCTCGGGGTCGATGCGCCGCCCGGCCCGCTCGGCCTCGGCTTCGATGACCCGGCGGCCCTCGGCCGCCTCCTCCGGGGTGACGAGGCTGGGCAGCCAGCCGTCGGCCAGGCGGCCGGCCCGGACGAGGGCGCCGGGCGCCGACCCCCCGACCCAGAGGTCGAGCGGTTGCTGGACCGGCGCCGGCCGCACGGCCACCCCGTCGACCTCCTCGCCGGCCAGATAGCGCCGGACCAGGCCCAGGGCGGCGTCGAAGGCCCGGCCCCGGTGACCGTGGGGGACGGGGAAGGCGGCCCGTTCGGCGGGGTCGGGCAGGCCGAGGCCGAAGGCCACCAGCAGCCGCCCACCCGACAGGCGGTCGAGCGAGGCCAGCTGCTTGGCCACCACCGCTGGGTTGCGCCCGGGCAGCACCAGCACGCCGGTGCCGAGCTTGAGCCGGGTGGTGCGGGCGGCGGCGAACGTAAGGCCGACGATGGGGTCCGGCGTGGGCCGGGACGTCAGCTCGGCCAGCCACAGAGAGTCGAAGCCGAGCTCCTCCATGGCCGCCACGGTCTCGGTGAAGGCGCCGGGATCGGTCCCGCCGTCGATCCCCAGGATGGTGCCGATCCGGATCTTCATGCGGCCGGGATGCTACCGAGCCGGGGGGCCGGCTCCTGACCTCACAGGCAACATACGTCTCAGGTGTAACGCAACGCGACGATCGTTGCCTTCGGGGGGCCGACGGGTCAGAATCACACGCGTGGAACTCGACAGCGCCCCCACGATCTGCCGCTACGACGGCTGCACCCTCGGGCCCGACGGCGGCCCGGCCCCGCTCGTCCAGCCCCTCCGGGGCGGGAACATCCGGGAGTACTGCTCCGACCGGCACCGCATCGCCGCCCACCGGGCCCGCCAGCGGCGCCCGGCCGGGGTCTTCGGGCCGAGCGGATCCGTCGTCCGGGGCCCGGGCGGGCGGAACGGGGCCGGCGGGCCGGAGGCCGGCTCCGGCGGGAGCGGGGGAGCGGCCCCGCCGTCGGAGGTGGCGGTGGCGCTCCAGTCGCTGGCCGCCGACCTCGGCCGGCTGGCGGGCGAGGTCGACCGGGCCCTGGCCGTGACCGACGCCGACCGGGTGGCCCGGGAACTGCAGGACGCCCGCCTCCGGATCACCGAGGCCGAGGCCCGGGCGGTGGCCACGGCCGCCGAGCGGGACCGGGAGCAGGCCGCCGCCGCCCACTTCCGGGACATGGCCGACCGCCACCTCACCGCCGCCGAGCGGGCCACCACCCGGGCCGACGACGCCGAGGCCGCCCGCGACGCCGCCATGGAGGGGCTGGCCGCCGCCGAGTCGGCCCGCGACGAGGCCCGGGAGGTGCTGGCCGGGGTCGAAGCGGCCCGGGACGCCGCCCTCGAGGCGGGCGCCGCCGCCGAGGCCGGCCGGCGGGAAGCGCTGGCCGCCCGGGAGGCGATGGCCGGGCGCCTGGCCGGGTTGGAGGCCGCCGCCCGGGCGGCCGAGGAGCGGGGGCGGGTGGAGGCGGCCGCCCGGGCCGAGGCGGAGGGCCGGGTCAAGGAGGCCGAGCGGCGGGCCCGGTCGGCGGAGGCGGCGGCCGGCAAGGCCGAGCGGCACGCCGAGCGGGCCGAGGCGGCCCGCAGCCAGGCCGAGCAACGGGCGCTGGCCGCCGAGGCGGCCCGGGCCGAGGCTCTCCGGGCCGCCGCCGTGGCCGAGGAGCGGGCGGCGGCGGCGGAGGTCCTGCGCGACGCCGCCGTCAAGGAGGCGGAGCGGGAGCGGGCCCGGGCCGAAGAGGCGCTGGCCGCCCGCCGGGAGCTGGCCGAGGCGCTGCGCCAGCCGGCCCACCCGGCCCGGGCCGTCGCCGCCCCCCGCCGCTAGCTGGCGGCGTCAGCGGCTGGGCGAGATCCGGGGGAGGCGCACGGCGAAGCGGCTGCCGATGCCGAGGCGGCTGTCGCACCACAGGCGGCCGCCCATGAGCTCGGCCAGGCGCCGCCCGGTATAGAGGCTGATGCCGCCCCGGCGGGCGGGGGAGCCGTCGAGGGGGTGGAACCGCTCGAACAGGCCGGGGATGTCGCCGGAGAAGATGCCGGGGCCGGCGTCGACGACGGCCACCTCGAAGGTCTCGCCCCGGTCGGTGATCTCGACCGTGACGGGGCCGGCGGAGTACCGCAGGGCGTTGTCGACGAGGGGATCGACGATCCGCTCCAGGAGCCGGCGGTCGACCGAGACGTCGAGCTGGGGCGCGCCGGTGAGCGCCAGCTGGCGGTCGGGGTGCCCGGCCCGCCGGGCGGCCACCAGCATCCCGACGGCGGCGACGACGTCGACCCGCTCGGGCCGGACGGCCACGGTCGCCCCGCCCTGCCCGTCGGCCGCCAGGAGAGCCAATTGGTCGGCCACCGCCTCCAGGCGGGCGGCCTCGGCGGCGATGCTCTTGCGGGCGACGTCCCAGCCGGCCGGAGCCGGCCCGTCCCCGCCCGGCGGGGTGGCGGCCAGGGCGGCGATGGCGGCCAGCGGCTCCCGGAGGGCCCGGCCCAGCGAGGCGACGGCGTCGAGGTCGCCCCGGTCCGAGCCCGGGCTCGTCGAGTCCGTCCGCAGGACGAGCACGCGCCCGCCCGACCCGCCCAGCGTCCGGGCCAGCGCCCGGTAGCGGCGGGGCGTGGGCCGGCCGAGGACCACTTCGATCTCGCCGCCGTCGCCGCCCGGTCCCGTCCCCAGGAGCCGGGCCTCGAGGTCGGGATGGCCGAGGCGGCCCCGGGCCGGCCGGCCGATCTCGAAGGTGTCGGACAGGGCGAAGAGCTCGGCGGCGGCCGGGTTGAGGGCCACGAAGGCGCCCGCCCCGTCCACCACGACCACCGGATCGACCAGCGAGTTCACCAGCGTGGCCAGCTGGGCGTGGCCGGCGTTCACGCCCGCCGCCGCCCGGGCGGCGGCCAGCCCGGCCACCACGTGGTCGCGCAGAACCTCGAGGGCCCGCCGGCCGGCGGCGTCGGGCTGTTCGGCGACGAGGAGGACGAGGGCGCCGGGGCCCCCCGTGCCCGACAGCGGGAGGACGGCGGCGAACTCGGCCCCGTCGCTCAGGACGGCGACGATCGGATCGGTGGGCGGCACCACGTCCACGGCCGTCCCGGCGACGAGGCGGGGGAAGCCGGGGTGGCGGCTGGCCGCCCCGAGGCGGTCCCGGTCGAGGCCCCGCCAGCCCACCACCTCGACCCCGTCGGGGCCGGCCGGGAGGCAGACGAAGCCGGCCCGGGCGCCGAAGCGGGTGCCGCCCAGGGCCAGGGCCGCCGTCACGACCTGGTCGGTGGTCGTCGCCCCCGCCAGTGCCGCCAGCCCCTCGGCCAGGGCCAGGCCCCCGTCGTCGGCGGCGATCCCGGTGAGGACGCTGCCGGGCGGCCGGGTGGCCAGGGCCAGGGCGGCGCAGTCGGCCACCACGGCCAGGCGGTCGGCGTCGAGGACGGGCCCGCCGAAGTGCGCCTCCGTGGCCCGGCCGGCCACCGCCAGGGCGGCGATCACCGACCCCCGGTGCCGCACCGGCACGGCCAGCGCCACCAGCGCCGCCCGGGGGTCGGTCCGGTGAGCCGGCCGGCCGGCCGTGAAGGCCTCCTGGCCGACGTCGGACAGGACGGCGTGGGGGTGCCCAATTGCCACAAGAGGGGTCAATTGCCCCTCTAACATCGTGGCTAACAGGAGGTGGGAGGCACCAGTGCGAGACAGCGCCTCGTGAGCGACGTCGCGAAGTACCCGCCCGGGGTCCACCCCTTCGGCGAGAGAGCGCACGATACTGGCCAAGCCGGTGTCGGTCATTTGCGTCCAGATAGCCCGTCGTTACTCGGAGGTATCGGCCGTGCGGGGGAGCGTCATGAGGCTGCTCCACCAACGTTCTTGGAATGAGCGCTCAAGCCCCGCACGGATTGCGCCGATGGGTTGGGCATGACTCAAAGGGGCCAAGGAGGACGAGGAATGACCACCATCCGAGCGACCTGCCCGTCCTGCGGGGATGTGCGGCTGAAGGCGTCTGACGTCGTGGTGCGGGTGTGCGCCAACGACAATAAGGGCTCCTACTGCTTCCGCTGCCCCAGCTGCGGCCTGCGGGTCACGAAGTCGGCCGACTCCCGCATCGTCGACCTTCTCGCCAGCTCCGGCGTGAAGATGGACGTGTGGCACCTCCCGGCCGAGCTGTGGGAGCCCCGCCCGACCGGCGCCCCCGTGTCGTACGACGACCTGCTCGACTTCCACCTGATGCTGCAGGACGACGCCTGGTTCGAGCAGCTCGCCGACCGCATCTCCGACGTCGAGAAGTAGTCGCCGTCGCTCCCGGGCTCGTCCCGGGTCCGGGCGGGCGCCTCATCCGGCTGCCCTCCCACCTTCGAACTCCTCTGGAAGGCCCGCCGCCTCCTCTCCCGGCCCCCGCCCGAAACGGGTGCCCGGAGGGGAGGCGGTAGTATTCCCAGGGTTGATGGGGGGAGAAGGAAGCGATGTTCAACCTCGGCCCACTGGAACTCCTGGCGATCCTCGTGGTCGCACTGCTGGTCTTCGGCCCTGACAAGCTGCCGGAGATCGGCAAGCAGGTCGGCAAGGCCATGCGGGAGTTCAAGCAGTTCCAGGCCCACGTGCACGAGCAGGCCCGCGACGTGATCGAGCCGATCACCGGGCCGCTGATGTCGGGCAACGGCGGCGGGGGCCCCCGGCCGACGAACATCTCCGGCGGCCCGATCCCGACGGGCACCAACGTGCCCCGGTCGGCCACCATCCAGAACCCCGAGGCGCCCGAGGGCGAGGCCGCCGCCCCGCCCGGCACGTTCGGGCACTACGCCCCGGTCGAGCCGCCGCAGGGCGGGATGGGCGAGGTCCTCTCCGGCCCGCCGCCGGCCCCCTCGCCGCCGCCCGCACCGGACGCTCCGGCCGCCGGGTCCGACGAGACCGACAACCGGTAGCTCGTCTTGGCCCGCAAGACGGAGGAGAAGGACAAGAAGAAGAAGGACAAGGAGGCCGACGCCACCGGCACGATGTCGGTGGTCGACCACCTGCGGGAGCTGCGGGACCGCATCATCTGGTCGCTGATGGCCGTCGCCATCGCCGCCTGCGTCGTCTTCACCTTCTTCACGCCGATCGTGCACCTGATGGTCCATCCCTACCGGGTGGCCACCGAGTCCAAGGCCTTCCCCCACGGCCGGGACCTGATCTTCACGGGACCGCTCGACGCCTTCATCGTCCGGCTGAAGGTGGCGGCCTACGGCGGGTTCGTCGTCTCCTCGCCGTTCGTCTTCTTCCACCTCTGGCGCTTCATCACCCCGGGGCTCAACCCCAAGGAGAAGCGCTACGCCATCCCCTTCGTGGCGTCGTCGGCCGTGCTGTTCCTGGGCGGCGCCTTCGTGGCCGTCATCACTTTCCCCAAGGCGCTCCAGTTCCTCCTCGGGGTCGGCGGCCACGACCTCCAGCCGTTCATCACCGCCAACAGCTACCTGACGCTGACCTTCCTCATGATCCTGGCCTTCGGGGTCAGCTTCGAGTTCCCGATCCTGATGATGTTCCTGCTGCTGGCCCGGGTGGTCCACACCAGCCAGCTCCGCAAGGTCCGCAAGTACGCCTTCCTCGGGATCGTGATCTTCGCCGCCGTCATCACCCCCAGCCAGGACCCCATCTCGCTGTTCGCCATGGCGATCCCGATGTACCTGCTCTACGAGATCTCGATCGTCCTCGGGCGGATCCTGAAGCGTTGACGCGCCGCCAGGAGTTCGTCGCGGCCCGGGGATTCCCGCTCGACGACTTCCAGCTGAAGGCGCTCGACGCCCTCGACGCCGGCCGGTCGGTGCTGGTGGCGGCGCCGACGGGGTCGGGCAAGACGCTGGTGGCCGAGTACGCCGTCGAGAAGGCGCTGGCCGAGGGGCGCAAGGTCTTCTACACCACGCCGCTCAAGGCGCTGTCGAACCAGAAGTACGGCGATCTCGTGCGGGCCCACGGCGCCGGCCGGGTCGGGCTCCTCACCGGGGACAACGCCGTCAACGGCGAGGCGCCGGTGGTGGTCATGACCACCGAGGTGCTCCGCAACATGATCTACGCCGCCTCCCCGACGCTGGAGGGGCTGCGCTACGTCGTCCTCGACGAGGTGCACTACCTCCAGAACCCCTACCGGGGGGCGGTGTGGGAGGAGGTCATCATCCACCTCGCCCCCGACGTCGACCTGGTCTGCCTGTCGGCCACGGTGTCCAACGCCGAGGAGTTCGCCGACTGGATCGAGACGGTGCGGGGGGAGACCGAGGCCATCATCGAGGAGCGCCGGCCCGTCCGCCTCCGCCACCTCTATCTGGTGGGCGACCGGGAGTCGGAGGACCTGCACATCCTGCCGACCTTCGTCGAGGCCGAGGCGCCGGACGGGTCGGTGGAGCTGCGGCCCAATCCCGAGGCGTCACGGCTCGATTCACGGTCCAGCCGGAGGGGCGGGCCGGCGGTGCGGGGGCGCCCCCGGGGGCGGCTCTTCACGCCCCGGCGGGTGGAGACCGTCGAGCGCCTCGGCGGCGAGGGGATGCTCCCGGCCATCTACTTCATCTTCAGCCGGGCGGGCTGCGATCAGGCGGTCGACGCCTGCCTGGCCGCCGGGCTGCGGCTCACCGAGCCCGAGGAGCGGGCCCGGATCCGGGCCATCGCCGAGGCCCACGTCGAGACGCTGTCGGACTCCGATCTCGACCTGCTGGGCTACGGCCAGTGGGTGGCCGGCCTCGAGGCCGGCTTCGCCGCCCACCACGCCGGCATGGTGCCGCCGATGAAGGAGGCGGTGGAGGAGGCCTTCGCCGGCGGGCTGGTCAAGGTGGTCTTCGCCACCGAGACGCTGTCGCTGGGCATCAACATGCCGGCCCGGACGGTGGTCATCGAGAAGCTGTCGAAGTTCACCGGTGAGCGCCACGAGTTCCTCACGCCGGGGGAGTACACCCAGCTGACCGGCCGGGCCGGCCGGCGGGGGATCGACGACCTCGGCTACGCCGCCGTGCTCTGGAACCCCTATGTGCCCTTCGACCAGGTGGCGTCGCTGGCCTCGACCCGGTCCTATGCGCTGGCCTCCTCGTTCCGGCCCACCTACAACATGGCCGCCAACCTGGTGCGGCGCTACCCCCCCGACGTCGCCCACCATCTCCTCAACCTGTCGTTCGCCCAGTACGGCGCCGACAAGGAGATCGTCCGCCTCGAGCGCCACCTCGAGCGGAGCCGGGAGCTGCTGGCCAGCCACCGCCGGGGGGCGGAGTGCGAGCGGGGCGACGTCGACGAGTACCGCGGGCTGCTGCGCAACCGGGCCGAGCGGCGCCAGGCCGCCCGGGGCGGGAGCGGCGGGCCGGCCGGCTTCGACGTCCTGAAGCCCGGCGACGTCATCGCCCGGCGGGGCAACAAGGCCGTCGTGCTGCAGCGCACCAAGGGCCGGGGCGACGAGACCAAGCTGCTGGTGCTGACGGCCGACCGGGGTGTGGTCCGCCTCGGCCCGACCGACTTCGCCGGGCCCGTCCGGGCCATCGGGTCGATCGAGCTGCCCCGGCCCTTCGCCCCCCGCAGCCCGGCCTTCCGCCGGGCGGTGGCCGAGGCCCTGCGCACGGTCCGGACGCGCCCCGGCGACGACGGCGGCGAAAACGGCGCCGGCCGGGGTCGCGGGCGGGGCCGGGGCGACGACGACGGCCCGGCCGATCCCGCCCGCCACCATCCCGTGGCGTCGTGCCCCGACCTGGCCAACCACCTCCGCTACGCCGAACGGGCCGAGCGCCTGGCCCGCGACGTCGACCGGCTCGAGCGGCGCATCCGGGGCCGCACCGAGAGCCTGGCCCGCCAGTTCGACCGGGTCCTGCGGGTGCTGGAGGCCTGGGGCTACATCGACGGCTGGCAGCTGACCGACGCCGGGGAGATGCTGACCCGGCTCTACAGCGAGACCGACCTGCTCCTGGCCGAGTGCCTGCGGGAGGGCCTGCTCGACGGGCTCGACGCGCCGTCGGTGGCCGCCGTGTGCTCGGCCTTCTCCTACGAGTCGCGGGGCCCGGAGGGGGCGACGACCCGGGCCCGGTTCCCCAACCGCACGGTGCGGGACCGCCTGGCCGAGGTCGACCGGATCTGGCGGGACCTCAACGTGGCCGAGGACGACGCCGGCCTCCCCGAGACCCGCCGGCCCGACCCCGGCTTCGCCGCCGCCGCCCACGCCTGGGCCAAAGGTCTCGACCTCGAGGACGTCCTCCTCGACGAGGACCTGACCGGCGGGGACTTCGTCCGCAACGTGAAGCAGCTGATCGACCTGCTGCGCCAGGTCGGCGACGTCGCCCCGGCCCCGGCCACGGCGTCCGCCGCCCGCTCCGCCGCCGACGCCCTCTTCCGCGGCGTCGTGGCCGCCTCCAGCACGGTCGGGACCGGCTCGGCGGCCGTCCCCGCCGGCGAGTTCAGGGGCTGACTCCCCTGGCCGCCTTCGCCCGTCCCGCGCCGGCCGGCCCGAGCGGGAATCTGGCGCCTCCGGTTGACCCCCTGCCAACCAGAGGCGCCAAGAATCGCGAGAGGCCGGCGCCAACGGGCGGCCCGTGCCGGGACCGCGGCGGCCCGGGCGGAGATGGTCGATGACGGGAGGCATCCGGCCCGGGGAGCGGTGGGGTACCGAGGCGTCCGGGCCCAGCGACTTCGACGTGGCCGGCAGCGACCCGGCCCTGGCGGCCGTCGTCGGCCGGGGGCTGGCCGATCCGTTGATCCGGTTCAATCCCGGCCGGGGCTCGGACCTGGCCCGGGCCGTCGGTCTCGTCGCCGGAGCGGCGCCGGCCGGGATGGCGCTTCCACTCGACGCCTTCGATCTCATGGTCGACGGCTCGCCCGCCCGGCGGGTGGCGGTGAACAGCATCGTCGTGGGCGTGGCGCCGGACCGGCTCCGACCGTGGCACCGGCCGGCCCGCCTGTCGGTCGAGATCGACGGCGCCCCGGTGGAGGCCGGGGCGGCGACCACGCTCGTGGTGATGAACGGCCAGTACCTGCGGGGCCTCGACGTCAGCCCCCGGGGCCACCCGGGCGACGGCGTGGCCGAAGCCCAGCTCTACGCCCTCCCGCCGGGGGCCCGCCGGGCGATGCGCTCGCGCCTCCCCGGCGGCGCCCATCTGCCGCACCCGGCCATCACGATCCGCCGGGCCCACCAGATCACCCTGCGGGCCCCGCAGCCCGTCCCGCTCGAGATCGACGGCGCGGCCGCCGGCCGCGTCACCGGCCTGACGGTGACGCTGCACCCCTCCGCCTACCGCCTGCTGGTCTGAACGAACCCCGACGTCGCCGCCGGACGGGACGCCTACGGCTCCGGGGCGTCGAGGAAGGCGTTGACGCGGGCGGCGTTCTCGGCGGCGTGGGTCAGCAGGAAGAGGTGGCCGCCGTCCACGATCTCGAGGCGGGCGCCGGGGATGCGGGCGGCCAGGATCCGGCCGTTGGCCGCCGGGACGATGCGGTCGGAGCGGCCGGCGAGCACCAGCGTCGGCTGGCGGAGGCGGTGGAGCCACAGGATGCTGGCGAAGTGGCGCAGGGCCAGCACCTGGCTCATGTAGCCCCGGCCCGACGGCGCCCGGGTGAACCGGGCCCGGCGCTGGTGGGCCATCATCTCCGGGTGGTCGGCCACCTCCGGGCCGTAGAGGCGGGGGGCGACCCGGTCGAGGTACGACGGCGACCAGTAGCGCAGCGGGGTGGCGAGGATGGTCAACACCCGGGGGTCGCCGGGCAGGATGGCGCCGCCGGCGCCGGTGGCGCACAGCACCAGCCGGCGGACGCGCTCGCCGCCCCGGTAGGCCAGCTCCTGGGCCAGCGCCCCGCCCCACGACACGCCGAGCACGTCGACGGCGGGAACGCCGAGGTGGTCGAGGACGCCGAAGACGGTCCGGGCGACACCGCTCATCGTCGGGGGCACGAGCGGCACCGACGACTCGCCGACCCCGGGCGCGTCGAAGGCGATCGACGGCCGGCCGAGCGGATCCCGGAACGGCGGCCACATCTCGATCGGGGCACCGATCCCGTTGCACAGCAACAGCGGGGGGCGGCCGGCTCCGGCCGGGCCCGGCTGCGCCGGCCGGACCGACACCCGGAGCCGGATGCCGCCGACCGTGACGACTTCGACGCGTTCGTCGCGGGCGGCGGCCGCCCGGGCGGTGGGGCTCAACTGGCGCAGTAGCGGCCGGGGGCGGGGTCGAGCACCGGGTGGTTCCGGTCGCCGAGGGCCTTGGGCGCCCGGCGGGTCCCGCCGTCGCGGGCCGAGAGCCAGGCCGACCACTCCGGCCACCACGACCCCTCGAGCCGTTCGGCCGAGGAGAGGAAGGCGCCGCTGTCGGGGGCGGGGTCGTCGGCCGCCCGGTAGCTGGCCTTCCGGTTGCCCGGCGGGTTGACGATCGCCTGGATGTGGCCGGAGGACGAGAGCACGAACCGAGTATTACCCCCGACGATGCCGTTGGTGCGATAGCAGGCCTCCCACGGCGTGATGTGGTCGGTCAGGGCCGCCAGCACGTAGGTGTCCTGGTCGACCTTGGCCAGGTCGACGGGCGTGCCGAGCACCGTCAGCCTGCCCGGTTCGGGGAGGGGGTTCTCCAGGAACAGGTTGGCGAAGTCGGCGTGCAGGCCGGCGGTCATGTTGGGCATGTCGGCGTTCCAGGCCAGCACGTCGAAGGCCGGCGGGTCCTGGCCCAGCAGGTAGTTGGACACCCAGTAGTTCCACACCAGGTCGTTGGGCCGCATCCAGGCGAACATCCGGGTCAGCTGGCGGCCCTTGAGGACGCCCGCCCGCTTCGACCCCCGCACGGCCAGCGCCGCCGACCACTCCGACAGGAACAGGCTGGCCATCGTCTCGGCGGCGGTGTCGAGCACGGTGACGAAGAACGTCAGCGTGCGGAGGCGCCGCTCGCCGGTGGCGGCCAGGTGGCCGGCCAGGGCGGCGGCGGTGATGCCGCCGGCGCAGGCGCCGACGAGGTGGACGTCGGGGCTGCCGGCGATGAGGGCGGCGGTGGTCACCGCCTGGAGGCAGGAGGCGACGTAGGTGTCGAGGTTCCAGTCCCGCTGGTCGGCGGCCGGGTTGCGCCAGCTGATCATGAACACCGGGTGCCCCTGGCCGACGAGGAACTCGACCAGGCTCCGGCCGGGGGAGAGGTCGAGGATGTAGTGCCGGCTGATCTCCGGGGGGATGAAGACGACCGGGACGGTCCCGACGGTGGGCGTGGCCGGCTGGTACTGGATCAGCTCGAAGACGTCGGTGCGCAGCACCACGGCCCCGGGCGACGTGGCGATCGTCTCGCCGAGCCTGAAGGGGCGGCGGTCCACGGTCTGGGGCATCCCGCCGTTGTGGAGGACGTCGTCGGCCAGCTGCCGGGCGCCCTTGGCCAGGCTGGCCCCCCGCGTGGCCGCCGCCCGCTTCAGCGCCGCCGGGTTGCCCAGCAGCGTGTTGGTGGGGGCGAGGGCGTCCACCACCTGACCGACGACGAACCGGCCCCGCTCCTCGCTCTTGGGGTCGAGCCCGAGCCGTCCGACGGTGTCGCCGGCGACGGCGGCCGCTCCGAGGTAGCCCTGCAGCACCCGCCGGTAGACGGGGTTCTCCGCCCAGGCCGGATCGGCGAAGCGCCGGTCGCCCCGCTCCGGCTCCCGCTTGGCCGCGCCGGTGGCGGCCGAGGCCAGCTCGCCGGTCAGCGTCAGGCCGGCGGCGGCCAGGCGCAACGGGTGGCGGGCCGCGCCGGCGGCCACCCGGGCGGCGGCGGCCAGCTGGGGGCGGCCCAGCGGAACCAGGGGCACCGCTCCCGTCAGCGTCGGCTTGGACTGGTCGTCGGGCGAGGCGGTGAGGTCCGGCGTCGTCGTCATGCCTGCGACTCTGACAGTTCGACGGGCCGGGCGATAGGGCGTCGTCTCCCACTTCCGACCCCGGGATTTGTTCGGCGCGCCAAAGGCCGGCCGGGCGGGGAACCGCGGTGGGGGCGGCGTCGTCCAAGGGAGCATCGAACCCCAGCCAGGGAGGGACCAATGCTTCGTTCCCGTGTGACGGTGATCGCCGGTGCGGCGGCTGTGGCGGCGCTGGCCCTGGCGGGCTGCGCCCGGGACGGCACGAAGGCGGCCGGCGCCGCTCCGGCGGCCTCCGTGTCGACCGACAACGGGCGGCCGGCGATCGCCGCCCGGGGGGTCGGGGAGGTGAAGGGGACGCCCGACACGCTGCGGGTGGTGCTCGGCGTGGAGACGCAGTCGGCCAGTGCCCGGGAGGCGCTGGCCCAGAACAACGACAAGGCCAACGCCCTGATCGACACGTTGAAGTCGAAGGGGGTGGAGGCCAAGGACATCCAGACGTCCCAGCTGTCGATCAACCCGACGTACGACAACCAGGGGCGGCGGATCACCGGCTACCAGGTCGACAACACGGTGACCGTCACGCTCCACGACATCGCCGGGGCCGGCGGCGTCATCGACGCGGCGGCGGGGGCGGTGGGCGACGCCGTGCGGGTGCAGTCGATGGGCTTCTCCATCGACGACGACAGTGCGCTGAAGGCCGAGGCCCGGACCCAGGCCGTCCACCAGGCGCAGGTGCAGGCGGAGCAGATGGCCAAGGCGGCGGGAGCGAAGCTGGGCGGGATCCGGCTGATCACCGAGGTGCCGGCCAACGGCCCGATGCCCTACGCCAACTACGACATGGCCAAGGGAGCCGTCGGCGCGCCGGCCGCCGCCGCGCCGGCGCCGCTCATGCCGGGCCAGCAGGAGCTCAGCCTGACGGTCGACGTGGTCTGGGACCTGGCGCCCTGACCGGTCGGCCGGCGGGTCCCGCCGTCTCCGTCGCGGCGGGGTTACGATCCGCCCGCCCATGCTCTACGCGACCGAAACGTTCAGCGCCGACGAGGTCGAGATCCTCGAGCGGTACTTCACCAATGTCGACCGGCCGGTCTTCGCCCTCGTCAACCTGCCCGAGGTGGTGAAGGGGGCGCTGTTCGCCCGGTACTCCCGGACCCACAAGAGCCTCCGGCGGCTGTTCCTCGACGAGTTCGCCGACGACCTCGACGCCGGCGACGCCCCCGACGAGACGACCGTCGGCGTCGGCCGGGCCGAGCAGCTCTACGACAAGGTGTTCCTGGAGTACGGCGACGACTCCGTGGCCCAGCTGGGCGGCGTCCACCTGGCCTGCGAGCAGGCGTCGAACGTGCTGACCAAGGTGCTGGAGTGGGGCCGGCTGATGGCCTACCTCGAGCAGTCGACCCGCTACATCGCCTACGACACCCGCCTCGACGGGCGGTACCGCTACTGGCGCGACCCCGAGGTCCTCGACTCCAAGCTCGGCGCCCGCTATGTGGCCGCCATGGACTCGCTGTTCGACGGCTACGCCGCCGCCCTTCCCAGGGTCATGGACTGGGCCCGCCAGACGTTCCCCAAGGAGGAGGGCGACTCCGATTTCGTCTGGCGGCAGACGATCAAGGCCAAGGCCTGCGACGCCGTGCGGGGCATGCTGCCCGCCGCCAGCCTGTCCAACGTCGGCATCTACGGGACGGGCCAGGCCTACGAGGCGCTGCTGCTGCGCATGCGGGCCCACCCGCTGCCCGAGGTGCGCCGCTACGCCCAGATGATGCTGGAGGAGCTGCGCCTCGTGATCCCGTCGTTCCTCAAGCGGGTCGACCGGGAGGACCGCGGCGTGGCCTGGAGCGGGTACCTGGCCGAGCGGCGGGAACGGACCGAGGCCATGACCGCCCACCTGCTGGCCGGCGAGCGGCCCGAGCCCCGCCCGTCGGTCACGCTGGTCGACTACGACCCCGACGGCGAGGACAAGGTCCTGGCCGCCATCATGTACGCCGCCTCCGATCTCCCCGAGGACCAGCTGGCCGCCCGGGTGCGGACGCTGGCCCCGGAGGAGCGCTTCGCCCTCCTCGACGCCTACGTGGGGGACCGGACCAACCGCCGCCACAAGCCCGGCCGGGCCTTCGAGCGCACCGGCTACCGGTTCGACGTGCTGGCCGACTACGGCGCCTTCCGTGATCTGCAGCGTCACCGGATGCTGACGATCGAGTGGCAGCCGCTGTCGCCCCGCCACGGCTACGACGTCCCCCCGCCGGTGGCCGAGGCCGGTGTGACCGACCTCTTCGAAGAGGCCATGGCCACCTCGGCCGGCCTCTACGACGAGCTGGCCGGCCAGTTCCCGCTGCAGGCGGCCTACGCCGTGGCCCTGGCCTACCGCATCCGCTTCACCATGCAGATGAACGCCCGGGAGGCGGTGCACCTGCTCGAGCTGCGGACGGGCCCGCAGGGCCACCCCGCCTACCGGGCGGTGTGCCTGGAGATGTGGCGGCTGATCCGCGACCAGGCCGGCCACCACGGCCTGGCCGAGGCCATGCGCTTCGTCGACACCGCCGACTACGAGCTCGGCCGCCTCGGGGCCGAGCGCCTGGCCGAGGCCCGCCGGTCGGGGAGCGTCCACCCGTAGATCAGCCGGCCTTCAGGCCTGTTAGTCTTGTGATCTATGTGGCGTAAGTTGATTACGTTGGCAACGTTCTCGGGGCTCGTCGTCGGCGGTGCCGCCGCCGGGCGGGTCCATGTCGTCAAGCGGGGCGACACGCTCGAGGCGATCGGCCGCGCCTACGGCGTCAGCGTGCCGGCCCTGGCGGCGGCCAACGGCCTGCGGGATCCCGACCGGGTGCTGGCCGGGACGGCGCTGTCGATCCCCGGCCCCGGTACCGCCCCCGGCCCGGCCCCGGCCCGGGCCGCCGCGCCGGCTCCGCCGGTCCGCCGGCCGCCCGCCCCGGGGGCGCTCCAGGAGCGGGTCGTGCCGATGCCGGCCACCACGCTGGCCGCCGCCCGGAGCGCGCCGAAGATCGTCGTCCCGGCCGACCGGGCCGGGCTGCGCGTCGTGTTCCTCCGCTTCGCCCGGCTGGCCGGCGTCCCCGGTGACCTGGCCATGGCGCTGGCCTGGCAGGAGTCGGGCTGGCAGCGGGCCAAGGTGTCGTCGACCAACGCCGTCGGGGTCATGCAGCTCATGCCCGACACCGTCGACTTCGTGTCCCGCCAGCTGCTCGGCACGGCGCCGCTCAACCCCTTCGACCCGGTGGCCAACATCCGCATGGGGACGCGGTTCGTCCGCTACCTGCTCGACAGCCACGGCGGCGACGTCGACCGGGCGCTGGCCTCGTACTACCAGGGCCTGCGGTCGGTGCGGGAGCACGGCCCGCTCGACGAGACCGACCGCTTCGTGGCCAACGTGAAGGCCCTGCGGGGCCGGTTCTAGAGGGAGCGGGCCCGGCCCCGGGCCACGAGGAGCCCCGACAGGGCCATCAGCCCGGCGGCGACCACCATCTCGTTGCGCATCCGGTGGGGAGCCTCCCGCTGGATCCGCTCGTGGAAGTCCTGGATCGGGGCCGGCACCGGGTTGCGGTCGAAGAAGTGGCGGGCCGGCTTGTCCACGTCGAGCACCGTGGCCCCGGCGATGCCGGCCAGCACGCCGGCCCGGAGGCCGCGGGCGGGGCCGCTCAGGACGGCGATGGCGGCCAGGCCGGCCAGCCCGTCCTTCTTGGCCACCTCCAGGAACCGGTCATGGGACTCCGGCCCCCGGGGGAGGCCCCAGTGGGGCAGGCAGTCCATGGCCAGGTGGGAGGCGACCCCGACGGCGAAGGCCAGGGCGGGGCGGCGGTGGAGGACCGCACCGATGGCGGCTCCGGCGGCGACGTGATTGGTGACGAGCATCGGGGGAGCCCTTCTCCGCCGGACGGGGCCAACCCTGCCCGGCGCCTTCACTGTCGTACCCTCTGTGTAGGGTTACAAGCATGTCATTCGGAGGAGTTGTCCGGTTGGACCGGAAGGGGGTCGGGCCGTGGCCAAGGTCGTAGCGCTGGGCGACGCCCACCTCGGGCGGCAGTACTACTCGCGCACCACGCCCGAAGGCGCCAACCAGCGGGAGCGTGATTTCGAGGAGTCGTTCGAGGCGGCCGTCGATCTCACTCTCTCCCTCGAACCTGATGTTGTGCTGTGGCTGGGCGACATTTTCGACCACCCCCGGCCGGGCTACCGGGCCTACCGGGTGGCCCAGCGGGCGATGGGGAAGGTCCGGGCCCACGGGGCGCCCCTGGTGGCCATCTCCGGCAACCACGACACGCCCCGCCTGCCGGGGACGGGGTCGCCCTACGCCCCCCTGGCCGACACGTTCCCCGAGTGCCACCTGGCCTACGACGGCACGTACCGGGCCTTCGACCTCCCCGGGGTGCGGATCCACGCCGTGCCCCAGATGCTGACGGTCGACGAGAGCCTGGCCGGGCTCGACGCCGCCGCCGCCAACCGCAGCGCCGACCGGGTGAACCTGCTCGTGACCCATCCACGTGTACCTCAGGTCGAGCCGCGGTCTCGAGATATCAATGAGATCGAGGTCGACGCCGAGGCGCTGCGGTCCGACCTCGTGCTCCTCGGGCACTACCACGTCCACACCAGGGTGCGCGACACCGTGTGGTACGCCGGCTCGACCGACACCTTCTCCTTCGCCGACGACCCCGACCGCCCTAAGGGCGTCGTCTCGCTCGACACCGACACCGGCGCCTGCCGGCACCACCCGCTGCCCGGCCGGCGGCCGCTGGTCACGCCGGACTCCGTGCCGGCCGCCGGCCTGTCCCCGGCCGAGCTCGAGGCGGCGGTGATCGAGCGGGCGGCGGAGGTCCCCGACGGGGCGGTCGTCCGGCTCTACGTCGACGGCGCCGACCCCGCTGCCTGGCGGCTCCTCGACCACGGCCGGATCGCCGAGGCCTACCGCCATGCGCTGTGGTTCCGCCTCGAGCCGGCCTTCCTCGACGCCGCCGCCCGCGTGAGCGACCTGCCCACCCGCGACGCCATCGGCGACCGGTGGGCCCGCTTCCTCCACCGCCAGGACCTGACCGGTTACGACCCGGAGAAGCTCCTCGCCATGGGCGACGACCTCATCCGGGCGGCCATCGACGAGGCGAGCTGAGGCGGGGGAGCGGGGCTCGTGCGGATCACCCGCCTGTCGCTGCGCAACTTCCGGGTCTTCTCCGAGCTCGACCTCGAGATGCCGCCGGGGGTCGTCGGCATCTACGGCCCCAACGGCGCCGGCAAGTCGACGCTGGTGGAGTCGATCCTCTGGTCGCTGTTCGGCGTGGCCCGCACGGCCAAGGAGTCGCTGCGGCGCGACGGCGCCACCGGCGAGACGTCGGCCACGGTGGAGTTCGAGCACGACGGCCACCTCTACGAGATCACCCGGTCGCTGTCGGGGGCGGCCAACGGCGTGAAGGCCGAGGCGTCGTGCGACGGGCAGCGGGTGGCGGCGGGGGCGGTGGCGGTGCGGCAGTACGTGCACCATGTCCTCGGCATGAGCGCCGAGGCCTTCCGGTCGTCGGTGTTCTGCGAGCAGAAGCAGCTCGACGCCTTCTCCGGGCGCCGTCCCGAGGAACGGCGCAAGCTGGTGCTCGACCTGCTCGGCATCACGCCGCTCGACCGGGCCCGCGACTCGGCCCGGGCCCAGGCCCGCTCGGCCGTCGAGCAGATCGAGGCGGCCCGCCTCGTGCTGGGCGACGTCGAGGCGCTGGCCGCCGAGGCCACCGAGCTCGACGGCCGGCTGGTGGCGGCCGAGGCGGTGCGGGTGGCGGCCGAGGCCGGCCTCGCCTCGGCCGAGCGGGCGGCCGCGGCGGCCACGGCCGCGGCCGAGGAACAGGAACGGCGCAAGCAGGAGCGGGACCGGCTGGCGGCGGCCTACGGCGCCGCCCGGCGCCGCCACGAGGAGGCGTCGGCCCGCCTCGCCGCCCGCCGAGTGGAACTGGCCGAGCTCGACGCCGCCGCCGAAGGCCTCCCGGCCCTCAGTGCCGCCGCCGCGGCCCTCGAACCCCTCCGGGCCCGCCTCGCCGCCCTCGAACGGCGAGACGCCGCCGCCGCCCGCCTGGCGGCGGCAGAACGCCGGCTGGCGCAAGCGGCGCAGTCCGACGCGGCCGAGGCGGGGGAGGGGGCGGGGGCGGCCAGCGCCGCCCCGGCACCGCGTGGCGGCGAGTCCGCCGGGGAGGGTGCCGCACCGCCACCGGGTGGCGGCGAGGCCGCTGGGGAGGGCGCGGCACCGGCCAACCTGTTGTCGGCATTGGAGTTGCTCGAGGCGGCGGCGGCCGAGGCGGGCCGGCGGGCGGGGGAGGCGGCCGGCCGGCTGGGCACCGCCGAGGGGGCGGCGGCGGCGGCCCAGGCCCAGCTCGAGGCGGCCACCGCCGGGGTCCGGGCGGCCGACGGCCTCGACCCGGAGGCGCCCTGCCCGTTGTGCGGGCAGGAGCTCGGGGCGTCGTTCGACGAGGTGCAGCGCCATCGCCGGGCCGCCCACCGGGAGGCCGAGGCCAACGCTGCAACGGCCCGCTCGGCCCTGGCCGCCGCCCGGGCGGAACGGGCCGAGGCCGACCGGGCGGTCGAGGCCGCCACGGCCGCCCTGCGGCAGGCCCGCCGCCGGCACGAGCGCGACGCCGCCCTCCGGGCGGAGGTGGCCGCGGCCCGGGCGGCGGCCGACGACGCCGAAACCCTTGTGCGGGCAACGTTCTCGGCCCCGATCGGTCCGGCCGCCGGCGGCCCCCCGGGGGGCGAAGCGACCGGCTCGACGGAAGCCGACCGCGCGGTCGGGTCAGCGTCCGGCCCGGCGGTGGCGGTCCCCGCCGAGGCCGACGCCGAGACGTTGCGCCGTTCGGCCCGGGAGGCGGAAGCGGCCCGGGACGCGGTGCTGCGGCTGGAGGCCCGCCTCTCGGGCCGGGCCGCCCTGGGGGCGGCGGTGGCCGCCGAGGAGGCGGCCACCGCCGAAGCGGGGGAGGAGGTGGCCCGTCTCCTGGCCGACGGGAAGGCGCTGGCCTTCGACGCCGCCGCCCACGCCGCCGCCGGGGCGGCCCGGGCCGAGGCCGCCCGGGTGGTGGAGCGGGCCCGGGCGGCGCTGACCGAGGCCCGGCTCGACGAACGGGGCCTGTCGGAGCGGCTGGGCGAGCGGCGGGCGCGCCTCGACGCCGAGATCGCCCGCCGGGCGGAGCTGGCCGGCCGGGAGTCCGAGGCCCGGCACCTGGGGCGGCTGGCCGAACTCCTCGGCGAGTTCCGCAACAGCCTGGTTTCGCAGGTCGGGCCGGCGCTGTCGGCGCAGACGAGCGCGCTCTTCCGGGAGCTGACCGACGGCCGCTTCGACGGCCTCGAGGTCGACGGCGACAGCTTCGAGCTGCGTGTCGGCCGCGCCGGTCATCCGCTCGACCGGCACTCCGGTTCGGAGACCGACCTGGCCAACCTCTCGCTGCGGGTGGCCATCGGCGAACAGGTCAACCTGCTGTCGGGCGGGGCGGTGGGGTTGCTGGTGCTCGACGAGGTGACCGGGGCCCTCGACGGCGAGCACCGTGACCGCCTGCTCGGCGCCCTCACGAGGCTCGGGGCCCGGTTCCGCCAGGTTCTCGTCGTCACCCACTCGGCCGACGTGAAGGAGCAACTGCCCCACGCCATCGCCGTCGAGCCGCAGGGCGGAGGACGCTCAGGCGCCGCCTGCACGACAGGGGGAATCCGCCTGGCAGCAGTCGACTGACCACCGCAGGGCGCCGCCGGGCGGGCGCGTCATCCCTCCGTCACCAGCGCGACCGCGAAGCGTCGTCGGACCTCAAGTTTTTTTTCATCCGCCTGACCAGCGGATATGCGCAAAGGAGCAGGTCACGTTGGTGGTTTCGCCGTTCGACGGACTTGACACCACTACCCCGAATCGGGCTCACTTAGCTCCGTCCCGAATCCGGCTGCGCCAAGGTCGTGGGCTTCCGAGGGTCCGCTGGCTACTCGGAAGAGGCGAAGGATCGGGGTGGAGCTCAGGAGACCCAGTAGAGAACGCTGGAATAACCCATCCGCGCTGGAGCGGGTCGGGCTAAACAGTGGCCCCAACGGTCTCCTGGGCTCCCG